>Ga0209060_10000335_pt1 | contig 96586 bp, 79 predicted proteins | sample Coa_R1_8_FD_187155 | JGI IMG/M metagenome (GOLD analysis project Ga0209060, IMG submission 187155) | Surface soil microbial communities from Centralia Pennsylvania, which are recovering from an underground coalmine fire - Coalmine... | ecosystem: Environmental > Terrestrial > Soil >... | reverse complement strand
GTTGCCTAACGGCAACGCCCTTGACAGCTCTCCACCCTCTGGAGGATTTCACGATGCAAGATGGAGCGGAAATAAATGTGGAAGGGCCGCCACGTCGGCTTGACTTTTATGACCTTCTCATAGAAGCACTCAAATCCTCGGCGATCCGGGAACTTGAGCGTTGCGGCACAGCAAGTCATTGCATGCGCGTCGAGCCGCTGCTGACTTGGGCATACGCAAAATGAGCCGCGTTGCAAAAGCATTCCACCTGACCTGTGCAATCATCGCTTCATTAACGTGTGCCCTTTATGCGGTTATAGTCGGTATGCTCATCTTTTACTGGCGCACGATAGGCGCGAAACCAACTCCCGCGACATTTCTTATTTTCTTGCTCCCTGCTCTCGTCATTGGTGCGGGTGCGATGATGGAGTTTAGCTTCTACAAGAACGAGAGACAGGACTATACGTCCTATGAGGATAGATCACTTGCTGAGAGCCGGGTGATGCTGTGAGCGCTGGCTTCGTTCTGATTGCGACTCGGCGTCAAGCGCTTGCCGCAATCGCATTCACGCTATGGATGCTCGTCCAAGGGCTGCGTTCGCTCTCATCGGCGCGGCCTTATTCGTTGATCTGGCTCTACTCGGGCTTGTTCCCGCATTGGGCGGTTTTGCTTATCAACATTGTGTTCTATGCCACCCTAGTGTGGATGACGGTGAGCATCGTGTTAGGTCGTTCGAGGAAGGAGGAGAAAGCCTTGATGTTCACGCTGTTTGCAGTTCCTTTGGTTGCCGCGCTAGGAGTCCTGCTACCGAGGGCCGCTTCGCTGCTTCGATTTCTGCAAACGCTACTCGAACTCACCGCGCTTCTTGCTTCAATTTCAACACTCTTGTTTCTTTCGAAAGATCGCCAAGAGACGCCGCGTGAGGAACAAAGTATCTGAGTCAACTGTCGTAACATCCCATAGCACTCATCTTTCCGACGAGTTTCAAACGCGCCAGATATGAACCGAATCGAAAGAAGTCAAAATTTGAGTGAGATCGCCTGTTTACAACAGTTGAAACGCTTACGGACAAGACTGTATTGAACTTGCTGTCTGACGACATTAAGAACATTGCATGAAACTCTTTTGGAGCACATTCGCACTTGCGTTGGTTGTACCAACTATCGTCCCTCGAATTTGTCTCGCGCAAACTCCCTTCGATGGAACATGGCGTGTCAATATGAGCAAGTCAAAAACGTCGGGCAAACCGCTGGTATTCTCGATGCTCAACGGTTCTTACGAGTGTTCTAGCTGCAATCCTCAGATTCACGTGCCTGCGGATGGAAAGGAGCATGCAGTCCAAGCCGATTTTTTCGACTCTATCAGTGTGCGCCTGCTGGATCCGACTTCCATTGAAATCGTGACTAAGAATCGAGGCAGAGTTTTCTACGAACAGACTGACACGGTATCCGCCGATGGCCAAACTTTGACCATCAAGATGACAGAACATTCGCCGGATTCTAAAGAGCTATCGCATCTCGAAATTACAGACACCCGTGTGGAGAATGGCCCTTCCGGGAGCATTCCGATCTCGGGAGCATGGCGCAGAGCGAAAGCAAAGGCTAGCGAAAGCTGGTTGACTTCCACCTACAAGTCCAATGGGGATGAATTCTCCTACACGTCGCCAGATGGCGAGAGTTATACGGCGAAATGGGATGGCAAGGACTATCCTGCAAAAGGTGGCTTTGCATACAACAGGGTCACTCTGAAGCGCCTCGGAGATCGATCCTTCGAAGAAACGGATAAGCTGGACGGCGAAGTAGTCTCGGTATGGAAGATGACTGTATCGGCGGATGGGCGAACCATGACCCAAGTCGCCAAGTGGCCGAGAACAGGCCAGACATATACCTACATTGCCAAAAAACAATAAGTCTCTGTGGCGCGGGCCAAGCGGTTCGGTCACATCCAAGATGTTCGGTGAACCTTCCGTCCGTCCCCGCACTCGTCCGTCTGTCTCCGCACTCGTCCCGTCCCGCACTCGTCCGTCCCCGCGCTCGTCCCCCAGGACGCCCGAGCCAATGCGTTTTGACCCTCCCGGCCCATGGTATAACCTCACCTATGACAGACAGATGGGGAAGGCGCCTCTTCCAGGCAGGCGCGCTGTTGCTGCTGTTGCTGGGCGTAGTTCACTCCCTCTCGCTATTCGAAAAACTGATCCCAGCAAACCCAAATGAAAAGCAGTTGCTAGACCTGATGGTCAACTATCGGTTCAATCTCATGGGAACGACTCGCAGCATGGCAGACCTATTACGTGGGTTCAGTGTTTCGTTTATGTTATCGGTGCTCGGTCTTGGCACTCTGGACCTACTATTGTCCCGCGAACGGATAGCATTGTTAAAGCGTCTCGCGCTCATCAATGCCGCTTGGCTCGCCGTAATGACCGGTGTTTCTCTGCACTACTTCTTTGCAGCCCCAACTTCATTTCTGATTGCCGCACTGCTACTCTTCACGTTGGCCTGGCTAAAGCTACCCGGCGAGGGCCTTAGGTAGGAATTGGCCTAATTTCTTAGGCTCTTGACGCATCACGGACCTCAAACACTCAGCGCTCACTATTGAGCAGCATCATCGTCCAAATCTAACCGATCCCCAGAGGTGGCACTTGAGGTGTCTCTCTCGGGTGGACGGTTGGCCCCGAGTAGAAGCAAGAGCGCGAGAAAGACAATCCAGATTCCCTTTTCCGTGCGGAGATAGTATCGCTTCAGCTCAGTTGGTGAAACATCCCCATTGCACTCATCTTCCGATCACTTTCAAGTGGACTGAATCGAAAGAACTCGAAATTTGAGCGCTAAGGCCTGCTTACAACAGGTATTATTGGGACTGCATGGCGGAAACCGTCGAGATTCATATTCGGCTGCTGGATGAAGGAACCGAGTGTTCACGGCCTACGCAGGCACTGGACTTGGGCAATGGCTTGTTCCAAGTCCTCCCGACCTCTAATTACGACCCAACGGACGAGGTTTGGGAGTTTCCGCCTGACTCCATCGTGCGCTCCACAATCCGGCGATCTGAGGGCAAAGAATTTCTTCTGGCTGTCGCTCCATAGCCCGTGATGAGTGAAATAAGCTTATATCTATGCGAAGCTATTCTACGCGCATCCTCATCGCAGGTCGCAGGTGTTGTTAACAGGCGATAAACGATGGACATCGCACGTAAGAAGCTCGACAAGGTTCCCAACGAGCGTCTCACTGCATCAGCAGCGCCTCCAGTCACAGCGTCGTGGCACACCATCGTCGGCTTTGCGCACACTATTGACGGCTACAAAGCCATCGGTCACAAAGAATGCGCCCAACTTGGGAACAGAGTGAAGAATGAGTTCTCAACAAACGCTGCTTCTATCGAGGCGTTAAGCCTGACGGAACTGCGGTTGTGCCTGTTCTTCGAACAGCGCAGGTTCAATCACTACGGTCACGCGCCGGAAGGAGCCGACAGAATCTTCGTAAACGCCCTACTTGATGCTATCCGGAAGAAACTTCTACGCTAATCTCGCATTTCAAGCCATGACGATGCCGTCCATCATTTTGTTTTGCATTGCCGCAATATTCTACGTGCTCGCGTGGGTATACATTCGACAGCTCGTGCGTGACGTGAATGGCGAGTCGGCTGGGCAACAAATCTCCGTTTGGCGATGGCAGAAGGGATGGAGTCGCCACCGGACTTTATTTCCCAATAGCCCAGTGCGACAGCGCATTGTCGGCTGCGTGGCTCTGACTGTCACCCTCGGCCTACTCGCCTTTGCAATTGAATCTCGCTTTATGCTGCTTCGCCTGAGATGACAAATCAAGCTATTATTGAAAATCCTCATAGCGCTCATCTTCCGACCAGTTTCAAATGTGCCAGATGTTAACCGAGTCGAAAGAAGTCGAAATTTGGGCGCTAACGCCTGGTTTCAACAACTACGTCGGCGCATAATGTGACAGAGCGAGGATGAAACCGACAACATCCAAACTATGGCGTGCGGTGACAACAGGGATTGTTACTCTCGCTCTTTCCTTCTCATTGCTAAGCCCAGCCGCAGAAATATGTGCGCTCTTGATCCGCCGACATTGGCCAGTGGCGTGGTTTTCTGGATTAATTGTCTGGTATTTCGATCTGTTCGCAGCGATCCTCTCAATCGCAATTGCCTTAGTTATTGGACGCTTTTCGCTCCAATCGAGTGTGGCAAATAACCCTCGTTGTTTGCCGCTGCGATGGGCCTTGCCGATCTTCCAGCTTTCGCTCTGTTTGCTGGCCCTATGGCCTATTGGTGGCTTCTTGATTTTCGAGCTATCACGGAGTATTGAGTCATACGCTTCCGCTAAGCCAGTGAGTGAATCGGAGCCGGTTACGCAGGTTGCGATACCTCCGATGACAAAAGAGCAGCAGCAGGCTGCGGACAAAGCCGAAGGCCGCACTTTTATGCGAATGCGTGTGCCAGTGTTGCTTAACTTCCCGGTTATCCTTGCAGAATTGCCATACGTCATCGCAAGTCCAGACAAGATGGAGTGGACTCCAAGGGGAATGCTGATCGAAGAATGGAGAGCGCTGGCATGGCCGTTCGCTGGAATTTTCTTTTGGTGGTGTGCAGGTCGAGGAATGGAGGCTTTGCAGGGAACTCGCAGATCGATTGTATCGCCTCAACTGACCTGGGCTGAAACTGCACTTGCAATTGTTCTGCTTCTCGTAGGCCTTGGAACCTTGGTAGGACTCATCACGAGCACGCCTGATGATCGGCGTGATGTGCAGTTTCGTGTGCTTATCGGGGGCGGTTTATTGTGGGGGTTGTTGGCAGCTATTACTCTGACGGCTCGTGTTTTGCAGTGGCGAATCCTCAAGCGAAGCAGTCAGTTGGCGTAACATGTCGGTTACGCTCACTGACCAACAGCGGGGTTTTGAGCGTGACACGTGTGTATAATGCAAGGCCGTGACGCTGCGTTCTTCCTTACCTGCGAAGCTAGGTCTAATTTTTGCAGTATGTGCGTACACGTGGACTGTGGCACTTTCCTTTGTGCCACCGAGCGTCAGGCTCCCTACACCAGTTGTGTTCTTGTTGTGCCCTGCCTGCATTCTCACGATCACCGTAGACCCGTCATTTACCACGGTGGCCGTGCTTCTCGCTCCTTTGAACGCACTCGTTTACGGTTTCGTCGGCCTCTGCATAGGCGGCCTCGCCCGTCCTACGCAATTGTAGCTGGCGAAAAATGCCCGTAGCCTCAGAATTCCGGCGATCCGGGAACCTGAGCGCTATGGCCTGTGGCTGATGTCATAACGACCGTCGGCCTCACAACGGACCGAATCGGCCTCCTTCGTCCCGAGCCTTTTGGTCGGTCGTTATGACATCACCCACGCCTGTTTTCGTCAAGTCGCCTTCGGAAATCGTCATATACTTGCCTCGGGCGGAATTTCATGTCCATTATCTCGGCTATCATGATTGGTCTTTTGTCTGTGGCTATGCAGGCTCAAAGCACCCTCGATGGCGGAGACTACGACCACTATCCCTTGTCAAATACGCTAACGCTCAATGGTGGAGAGTGCAAAAGCTCGGCTTCGAGCTACGACTGCGATTTTATTTCGGTCAGTGGTGGGATCGAGGACACGAGGTGGGATTACGCCTCGATCCGAATACCTACGCGTAATGGATCGTTCGCAGATGGTTGCCTTTATTTCCGCGATAACCTGCATCCCAATCTCTATGCGGCTGCCGAGCCGTGTACCCTGCGACAGTCGCGTCTCGTAGGCCGTGCGAATGCATCGACCATCAGAGGCAAAATCCAATTCGGGGCCGGACACGCATTATTCGTGGATCTGAACATCAAGTACACACGAAAGCTCGGCAAACGAGTGCCGTACATTGCGCCGGGAAGCACAGTCATCTCAGTCGGCGTATCGATTTTCTAGCGCAGAGGCCCACCTGACCCGGCTGAAGGGTCGAGGGTTCGCGAAATATCTCGATTACACTCATCTGCCTCCACGACCGGGAATTTTAGTGTTTAGCGAACCGTCTTTCCCAATGCGGCAACTGCTAGAGCAGGAGCGAGGCGAACCGCAAATTTGTCCTCGTGTCCACAGCTAATGACGGTGGTGTGATTGGGACATTCTCTGACCCAAACAACCCTCTCGGGGTTCACAAAAACTTCCATGCCATCTGCGTCTTCAAACATTACAAACTCCACGTTGCCTCCTTTTTGATAGGGGAGAAGAAATCACCGAGCGGTTCGGTCGATTCTACCTAATCGTTCACATGCATGGAGACCTTGGGCGGGTCAGGTTGGCGTAATATCCCCATTACGCTCAAATCCCCCGACAGGGGTTTGAGTGATATGGCCCGGTTGCGCCTGCTACCCCGGCAACGTCGTTAGCAGTAGTCGTTAGCTGCATTAAAGCACTTCGCGCTACGACTCACGGGCCGCACGCACCGTAATCTCGTGAGACATGATCCACAAGGAAGGTACGTCCCGAACGTGATTTCATTTTATGCCCGCGCAGGGATAGCCGTTCATGAGACTTTACGTCGCTCGGAGCATTCTTCAATTCATAGATATTGCCATTCTTCGCGGTCAAACTGAGACCACTTTCGCTCTGCTGGACACATCCCGTTAGCGAAGTGTGGCTGCGGTGTATCAGATAAATGCCGACGCCGACCGCCACTCCGAGGCCAACTGCCACTCCCACAATGGCAACCTCACAGTCAGCGCAAATTGAGTTTTGCGCCGCTACAGGTCGGGAAAACGGTAGGAGAACCAGTGCGGTGGAACATAGGACATGAGCACGCAAGCTGAACAACCGCATTTTCGTTCCTTTCGAGATTAGCAACCCTCTTAAAAAGTTTTACGACGGGATTTCCCTCTTGAACTCAAAAATCGCATCAGGCGCTGGAAAGAAGCTCCCCACAACTGCGGGCCAGCATGTGCTCGGGGAGAACTCTTGTCAATATAAAATACGATTTTGGCCTGCATCGGCGTAGTTGGCGAAAAATCCCCATAGCACTCAAGTTCGGATCATCCGACAATGAGTGGCTGTCCCACTTGGTGAATTGTGAAACCTTCTGGCCCATCGTCGCGTGCCACAGGCAGACGACCACCGTTTGAGGATCGCAGTCTCAGTTTCCCTTCTGACGAGTCATTACGCTCAATTCCGCTTCCGGGAGAGTGTTCGACAAACTAGTTTGCGGTGCTTGTCAGAAAAGGCGTCGAAGTGATACCGGTTCCGCTGGTGTTGCTGCAACCAGAAGTGCCCGGACCCGTTGCGCACCCCCAGTAGTTCTCAGTCGCATTGATGTCGACGCCGGTGCAGCTGGCCTTGTCGAGCGTGCAATCGTTCGCAACGCCGATGTTTCCTCCAAGCAGATTGTTCTGATGGATGTCGACCTCAACCCCGGTATTCACGCCGATGTCGACATCCTCGCCGTTGATCGTATTCTGCTTGACCGTGATTCCTGTGATTGGCGAGCCGCCGTCACCGCTGCTGATATTGATTCCGGCAGTTCCAGGCGTTTGAGAATCCGCCGTGTCGGCGCCGTTTCCCGAAATAGTGTTGCTGGTGATGCTGTTTCCAGACATGTTATCTGCAGGGTGGCCGTTCGCGGGCCCCTTGTGACTATGGATCGCTACGCCCGGAAGACTGTTACCGGTCAGAGTATTGCCGGTGACGGTATTGTTTGTCACAACTCCCGGACCGTTGCCATCGGAAAAGAGCCCGATTCCCGCCCCACCCATTTGTGCGCCGTTGTTCGTAGAAGTGTTGCCGGAAATCGTGTTGCTGTTCACTCCGTGGTGCGGTGCGTAGTCAGGAGGTTGGGAACCCACAGGCGGGTGGGAGGCGAGCACGATGCCGCACACAAGCGGATTGGCGGTAACGGAATTGTTAATAATGGTGTTCTGCTCGGCTGCTCGGGTTTCGTCTGTGATCACGATGCCATCGGCGTTACCGGAAGCCGTATTGCCCGACACGTACGAGCTGACAGCTCCAAGCAAATGAAGTCCTCCACCGCAGTCATAGGATTCATCCGTCTCATAGTCCGGCTGACCGTTGCAGGAGGCGCCCGAAGTGCTCACAACCACCCGATCGTTGTTCACAATGTGATTGTTAAGGATTTGGACGTTGGTCGTATTAAGAAGCAGAATCCCCTCATACATCGCATTCTCTACGGTGAAACCTGAAACCGTAACGTTTTGCAGGCCGGGGTTGTTCAAGCCATCGAGCAGGATGCCGTTCGCAAGATTGGTGGCATCTATGAAGGATTTGCCCGAACCGGCTCCGATGAGCGAAAGCGCTTTGCCGATCGTCACATCTTCTGTGTACGTACCTGCTGCCACATTGATAGTGTCGTTAGCGGCAGCGGCGTTAACGGCGGACTGAATTGTCGCATAGCAACCGCCGGTGCCCCCGGGGTTCACACAGAAAGTCGTTGACGGAGGCGGGGGCGAGCCAGAGCCGCCAGAAGAACACGCAGTAGAAAATGCTGCCAGCAGAACTGCGCAATAAAACACTGCATTCCCGCAAAACTGCAGTCGCGTCATAGACCGTGACCACATTATGCACGGGATTCTTTCGTCCGCACAAATCGAAGGATGTTCAAAGGAAGTCCAGTTCTTCGCCTAAGAACATTGGCGTAACATCCGGAACCGTGGCCCAACCACCGCTCCACCAGTTCTCCAATCGTTGCAAGACTTGTCGGCTCGATTGGCCGGCAGAAAGGTGCTGGTCTCAACCGCTGCGAACATGTCGGAGTATTTCCCAGTGAAAGCGGAGCCGGCAGCAACCTCGGCTCGATAGCTGCCTGCTCGTCAAAACATCGCTAATAATCCTTGCCCAGAAGTAAACCAGTCGTGTAACTTTGCCGACCCGGATAGCACGTTTCAAAGTGAAAGTGAAAGCGGAATGCGATCAGCATCACAATCCGAGGTAATGTCGATCAAGTTGTAACTAGCGGTTTGTAAGTCAACTGCTCCCCACTGCAGGTACAATTCATTCCTTCAGTTGGCTAGACGCTGACCGCGTCGATGGAGAGGCGTCAACCAATTCTGACTCGAGCCAATAGGATCGGCCGTTCCTTCGGTTTTTCCAAGCGTCCTGCAGCTGGGTGGTAGCTTTAGTTCACCATCTTCATTCCTGCCCTCCCGTTTTCTGGGCGGAGCTAGCGGCGGCCCGCATCGCAGACCAGTTGTACACTGGATATTTCGGACGCTTCACAGGCGCAGGAGGGTGATCCTTCAGTTCCTGCAGCGCTACCGCGACTGCTTTTTCTAGTTGCGGATCGCGGCTTTGCCGCCATGCTGCAGGATCAAACTCGACTTCGATGTCGGGAGATATGCCTTTGTTCTCCACATCGAACTCACCAGTTTCCGGGTTGAAAAGTCCCCAGCGAGGAGCGGTCACGCCGCCGCCATCCATCAGTGGCGGATATCCACCTATACCGATAAGTCCGCCCCAAGTTCTGGTCCCAATCAACGGCCCCGTGCCTAGTCGACGGAACATCCAGGGCAGCGCGTCTCCGCCGGAACCGGCATACTGGTTGATCAGCATCACTTTCGGCCCAAAGATGGATTGTGGGATGTAATTATCCTGGCCTTCCCGAGTCATCGCCGCAGCCAATAACGGACGCTTCAGCCAATCCACGATGTAGTCGGCGATCCAGCCGCCTCCATTGAAACGCTCGTCGATCACCGCTCCTTTGCGATCGGACTGGGCAAAGTAATAGCGGTTGAAATTCGTGTAGCCATTCACCGCAGTATCCGGCAAATAAACGTATGCCAAACGGCCACCGCTGAGTTCATCCACCTTGCGCCGGTTCTCTTCCATCCAGGCGCGCAATCGCAAAGAATGTTCATTGCCGATCGGAACCACGGTAACGCTGCGCGCTCCTTTGCCGGTCGGATCCGGTCCAACCTTCAGTTGTATGGCCTTGCCTTGGGTTTCCAGGAAGAAGCTGAATATCTCATCAGCATCCGTAAGCTCGCGCCCATTGACCGCGAGGAGATAATCTCCTTCATGGACATTCACTCCGGGTTCGGTCAGCGGAGCCCGTAGGTGCGGATTCCAGTTCTCTCCACGATAAATGTGCGAGAAGCGATAGCGACCGTTCTCGATCTTATAGTCGGCACCCAGCAACCCTCCGGCAACATGCTTCACCTCGGGCCGGTCACCGCCGTAAATGTACACATGCTGCGCAGTAATTTCGCCCAGCATGTCCGCGAAGATGTAGTTCAAATCCGCGCGGCTCATAACGTGATCGACATATGGTTGATACGCTGCCATGAGTGCCTTGAGGTCGGCTCCGTGCAGGTTCGGATCGTAGAAGAAGTCACGTTCGATCCGCCACGTTTCCCTGTACATCTGCTTCCACTCGGCCTGCGGATCGACATAAACCTTCATTGCGTCAAGCTTTAATGCCCCATCGGGCTTTCCGGGTTCTACAGGCTTTCCCAAGGCATCCACTGCCTTGATGAACCACGTTCCATGAGGATGTTTTCCCCCTTCTTCTCCTTCACCCTCCGGCTTTGGCTCAGGTAATTGCTCATAGAGCACCTTCTCGGCGTTGGAGGACACAAAGAAGTTCCCAACGTTATCCAGCACTTTGTCCGTTTTCCGCGTGCAGACGTCGAATCTATGTATGATCTGGCCGCCATTTCCTGTCCCGTCATCGACCGTAGGTCCTTCGAGCAAATACAAAATATGGGTTTTGCCTGCGACCATACCGCCATAATTTCGTGTGGGGAACGGCAAAGCCAGGATGCGTTGATCGATGTTTTGGAAATCGATTCGCACGACGGGCGGCTGCTTGGATTTCTCATCTTCTTTTTCTTTCTTAGCAGAGGAATCTTTTTCCTTCATGCTGGATGAATCCTTTGCAGACGAATCCTTGCCTTTCTCATTGTCGCTGCCCGACTCTGCTTTCTCTTTGTCCGATTGCTCCGACGCACACTCGTCGGTATCGGCAGGATCTTTGGGCCTTTCAGTAGTCCCAGTTTTCGCGGATTCCTTCTCCAGCTTCTCTTCATCGCTTTGCGGTGCCAAAGGCGATTTCAGTTCCTTGCTGAGCACAATGACGTATCCACTGCGTGTGACCGGCACCTTATAGGAACCCATGCTGCTGGCAATCGAGGGCCCGTCATCAGTGCTCGCGGTGAAGTAAAGGTACTTGCCATTTCGATCAAACGCAGCGAACGCCGCATCGCTCAAGCCGTCCGTCACTTGATGAGTATTCTTCTCCTCGACGCCATAAATAAAGATCGCGTGCATGCCACTGCTGAGTTGCCGGGTGTACGCGATCCAATGACTATCAGGAGACCAAACTGGATTAAAGCCGGAACCCGGACCTCCGTCATACGCGGTAGTGTCGACCTTGATGGGCGTGGCGGAATCGATATCGACGAACCAGAGGTTTAGCCGCTTGTCGCTGTAGGCAACTTTCTTGCTGTCCGGCGACCAGATCGGCGAATAGTAGAACGATGGAGGTTGTCCCAGACTGATCTTTCGAACCTCGCTGATGCCGTCCTGCGAACGCAAATGCAAGGCGTACTCTCCCGACTCATCGGAAAAATACGCGATCCATTTTCCATTAGGCGACCAGGCGGGGTCGCGGTCCGCGACCGATGGCGAGTTCGTCAGGTTGCGGATGTCCCCGTGTTCTGCCGGAACTGTGAGGATCTCCCCGTGCGCTTCAAAGACCGCGCGAACACCCGTTGGGGAAATATTCGCATTCTGTATCTGTTCTCCAGCCTTGACGAAATGCGCTCGAACCGCAGGAAAGTCTCCGGCTACGCGAATATCGACGACATGCTGAGTACCACTCGAGGGATCGAACAGATGAATGGATCCGAATTGCTCATACACGATGGCGTCCGGTCCCGCAGAAGCAGACTTGATATCGACTCCGTTGCTTGCTATGGCTTCGCTGACCTGGTTCGTCTTTGTGTCAAAGACAAACAGATTCACGGGCCCATTGCGGTCCGACAGGAAATAAATCCGATCTCCCAGCCACATGGGACTCGAATCATTGGAATCTTTGCGCGGCAGTTTGCTGATGCTGGAATTAGTCAGGTTTGCGATCCAGATCGGAGAGGCTGTTCCCCCGCGATAGTGTTTCAGTCCACGGTGGAAATCCCAGTTCTCTTTAAAGTTGGTGAACGGGACATACGCCAAGTGTGAACTGTCAGGAGAATACGAGCCTTCTTCCGCCATGGGCAGCGGCACCTCCTGCGGAAGGCCTCCATCCACACTGACCGTAAACAGGCGATCGAAATAGGAGTAGCTGTTACGTCCGGAACGAAACAGGATGCGCTTGCCGTCGCGCGTCCACCCTGCCACCTGATCGTTTGCAGGATGCGAGGTCAGGCGTTTGGGAATGCCTCCCGCCGAAGGCATCACGTAGACATCTTCGTTCCCGTCATATTCGCCGGTGAATGCGATGAGGGAGCCATCTGGAGAAAAAATGGGATCTGTCTCAATCCCAACATCGCTGGTGAGGCGCCGGGCTTCGCCTCCATTCCGGCTCACGATCCACAGATCGTCCGCATAGCTGAACGCGATCTGATCACGGCTCACTGTCGGTTTGCGCAGCAGCAAGGCAGAATTGCCTGTTTGAGCGCTAGTACCAGCTACGGCAATGAGTAGAAGTGGCGCAATGCACAATGCGCGCAAGAACATCCTTGAAAAAGCCTTGCAAAATTCGGATGACATAAGTTCCTCCAGAGAACAAGCAGAGGTGGGCGGCAAGCATTATATTCTTCGCGCCTAATCGTTCGACGACAAAGTGATTCGGCATGAGTCGCGCTAAAGGTTCGTTGGGTGCAATCGCTTTGCTGCCGGAGTTTTGGCAGGTGGCTTCTTAACCTGGATTGGATTACGCAGAGTTGAAGCTATTGCAGCGTTGCTGGGACAGAGCCGCCACCCAGATTGGCGATCGAGTCGCAGCGCAAGGGCCATTTGATTGGAGACGAACGGGGCACTTCAAAGGCGTTGCCATTAGATTCGCTGTAGGAGTTTGTTGAAAAAGCCACTGCCGGTAGCGGGAAGAAGTGTGGTAAGAAGCAGGGATGCGAGGAGAGGATCAGCATTTGCGAACCGGGATGTTCAGCTATGTGGCGTTGGAAGAATGGATTCCAGTGGATCATCCGCTGCGTGGGGTGAGATGCTGGTGGATACGGTCTTGGCAAGAATGACGAAGGACTTCGATGGGCCGTACTCGGAGATGGGGCCATCGATAGCGCCTGAGAGGGTGCCGCGGGTTGGAGAATCGACCATCCTGTTCAAGGGTTCGCATACATCAGAATTCCAGTTTCACCTGCACTGCGATCATGCGTGGACTGCTATTGCCACCCAAACCCACGCCGAGCAAGCCTGTGGGCGGAGATGTTGAATAGGTGAGGGCTCCAAATCCTGTTTGTGTCGAAGAGTTCCCCGGAACGCCGGCCAGCAGCATGCTCGGAAGACCGAAGTTGGGATGATTGAAGACATTGAAGAACTGCGCCTCCAGTCTCATAGCCAGTTTTTCGTGAAGCGGGACTCGCTTGGTCAGATACATGTCGGACCAGAGGAATTGGGGACCACGAAACTGGTTCCTGCGGGAGTTGCCAAATTGGCAGTAGGCCGGACTGTCTCCGCCGAGACAAGCCCCTGTGCTGGGATCTACTGTCGAGACGAAGGCATCAGGGTTGAGCCACTGCACAGTCCCAGGCTGTGTGACGCTAGAAATGTTGCAGTGACGACAGTAGGGATCCACCCCTGGCACAAGACTTGCGAACTGGGGTCCGCTGCCTTGGACGATGCCGTTGCCGTTCGCCGAATACGGCGTGCTCAGGACTGAAAACGGAACCCCACTGTGCAAAAATACGCTGCCCGAAACCTGCCAGCCATTCAGCGCATAGCCGAGCGCATGGTTTCTCACTTTGACAGGCAACTCGTACACATACTGCCCGGTGAGGTTGTGGCGAATGTCGTAGTCGCACGAGCCGTAATCGCGACGAAGATCTCCCGGCAGAGGAGAAAGAATTCCCCCAGCCGAAAACTGCAGGAAACCTCCATTTGAGACGGTGTCCAGGCAGTGGCTCCAGGTGTAGTTGACCTGTCCTTGGAGACCATGTCCGAGACGCTTCATGGCGGTTAGCTGCAGACCGTGGTAGTGACTGTTCGCGCCCGTGGCGAACTGCGTCACTGAAGCAAACCGGGGATCGGTCGGCTGTAGGTAAGGAAACGGCGCGAAGCATCCCTGGCACACAGTCTGGTATCCGTTGGCCTGCGTGAGATAGGGCTGGTTCACCGCGCGAGTGCCGACGTATTGGGCCTGCAAGCTGGCCGTCGTTCCAAACTGATGTTCGATTCCCAGGCTCCACTGCAGGAAATATGGCGCGTGCAGTTTGCCATCCGGCACCGCTGTAATTGCCACGGGCGGAAGACACGTCGCAGGAACAGCGAGGGGCGAAGCGCACGAAAGTTCCCCCTGCTGGAATCCGGCGCCAAAACTCTGGTTGGCAGCGACGGTTTCATCGACCGCACTGTTTGGCACTGCCGGCGCGATCGTGGTTCCGCCCACGGTGCCTAACAAGCCACCCTGAAACGTCCTCACGTAAGGTGGATTGGTGCCGATTAAATCGGCGATGCTGCCCGGCATGATGTCGCTAAAGATTCCGAAGCCGGAGCGGATCACGCTTTTCGGTTCGAACTGCCATGCAATAGCGGTTCTCGGTTGAAGGATGGCAACTGGGGTCGAAGAAAACAGGTGGCCGAGATTTGTCTGGATCGCGGCACTGAGTGGCTGATTGACGTCGTGCGAAATGGAATTGAAAGCCCCTCGAAGACGGCCTACCTGCTGATGTGGATTGAGAGGATTCGAATTGAAGGTATCGCGCACCCCGAAAGTCCAAGTGAGTTTCGGCGTAACTCTCCAGGTGTCCTGCGCATACAGGTCAAGATTGAGGAAATTGAATGGCTCGTTGGCTGTCGTCGGGAAGGCCTTAGTAGCTGTGGACGCCACTCCATAGATGAACTGCGGTAGAGTGGTGTAAGTCACGGTCGGCACCGTACCTTGACCAAAGTCGTAATCGTTGAGGCGAAAGATTCGAGTATTGGTGCCGAACCTCAGTTCATGGGCGCCGTGGCTCCAGGCCAAGTTGTCGTTGATAAAGAAGCGTGAGGCGCGCCTTCCCTGGACCCAAGTGTTATCGAGTCCTCCAATTGTGCTAAACGGAGCATTCGCACCACTGCCTTCGAGAACGATCGGGAACGCAGCAAGAGTCTTCTCGAAGTCGCTTGGCCCGAACAGGCTCTCATACCACGAAAACGCCGGATTGAAGTAGTTCACAAGATTCTGCGAAAAAACGTGCGTATATCCCGCGGCAAACGAGTACAGAGGCTGGGGAGAAATCGCGTTGAACAACGGATTTATGGGATCGGTATAGGCAGCTTGGAGTCCGTTATCGGTTTGAAAACGAAACCATGCGGTGTCTTTCCCATTGATGTTGTAATCGATCCGAGCCGTCTGCACCTGTTCATGATCGGCGCTTGAATGGGAAATGCTTTGCCGGTTCGCACAGCCGTTTCCGTCATTCGCAACGGCAGGCGGACCTCCGCCGACATCGAATGGACAACCGAGCACGGCCAGTGGCGCACCCGCGGTGCTCCCGTAGAGCGAAAACATTTTTTGGTAGAACGGAACCAATCGCGGAGCAGGCGCATACTTTACTCCAGAAACAGAATCTGTCCCACCGAAAGGAAGTTGCTGCAGCACGTATTGCTGGAATGCGGTACTCGGAACGGTCGTCGCCGCAACAATGGGCAGGGCGATCCGAACCCATTCGCTATCGAAGAAAAAGAACAGTCTATCGTGGACGATCGGTCCGCCTAGACTCCCCCCGAAATGGTTCACGTTCGATCGCGGCTTGTGATTCCCGGGCGTCGCATTGGTAAAGTAATCCGCCGCGTTCAGGATCGAGCCATTCCACAGTTCGTAGAGATTGCCGTGAAACTGATTGGCACCAGACTTCGTGACATAGTTGACCTGCGAGGCTCCATAACGCCCCAGGTCGACAGAATAGGAAAGCGTGTTGACTGTCACCTCCGAGATCGAATTCAGTCCCAGCACGAGGTTCGTTGCCAAGCCACTATTAAGATTAGTAAGCGGATCGTTCGTCTCCAGCCCATCAACGATGTAGCCATTGGAAAGCGCGGGGAGTCCGTTGAATTCCACATTGCCGTATCCGTTGGTGCCGCCCACAAAATCATTGCCGCTACCTGCCGTATTGATGAGGGCGCCCGGAGCAAACTGCAATGGGTAGGTCATATCCCCACCGGGATTCGGCAGGTTCTCCAGTGCCGGCGCGTTCAAAGTGGTGGAGGTGTTTGCGTTGCTCGGGTTGATGATCGGAGCTTCCGCGCCGACTTCCACCGTCTCCTTCGATCGCGCCACTCTGAGCGTGAAGTTGACGGTCTGTTTCTGCCCCAGGCTGGAGAACACATTGTCGGCCTGCTGCGGCTCAAATCCCTCGGCTTCTACTCTGACCGTATACGTGCCCGGCTTGAGCTGCGGGAAGTTGAGGCGGCCCCCACTATCGGTCTTGGCGGTACGCTTTAGACCTGTCTCCTGATTCGTGATCGTCACCGCGGCATCTGGCACAACCGCGCCAGTCGTGTCGGTCACTTGGCCAATGATGGCACTGGTGGTTTCACCCTGCGCCCAGACGGGGACTTGCATGACCGAAACCACAGCAAAGCCAAGAAGTGCCAAGCTGAGTGCGTGCCACAAGGCGCACTCGAAACGCAATCCCACGGTTTATCCCTCGAATTTTTAGACCGAACGAAAGGCCTCGTTCGTCATCCTCTGGGAATCAGGATACACTATCAGATGTTAACTATAGTAAATATATGTGTGAATATTATGATTTAGAGACCCAGATTCTCTCCGCAGCCGATGTGCCAAGACGAATCTGGTGCTTGTCCACCGATAGGGAAACGGTGCCGTCGTAGTTTCGGGCCTCGACCGCAAGGCGAACACCTGGACGGATGCCCTCTTTTTCGAAAAACTCCAGGAGTTTCCGATCGCGCTCATAAACGCTCGCGACCATATATTTCGAACCGGCCTCCGCTTCGCTGAGCAAACGCATGCCCCGTTTGCGGCGTTCTGCGGGGCTGCGCAGCGCCAGCCCGTTCCCGTGAGGGCAGGTGTCTTTATGCCCCAATCTCTCGACCAACTTCTTCTCAAAAGCAGGAGAGACGGCATGTTCCAGTCGCTCCGCCTCGTCGTGGATCTCGTACCAGGCCATGCCGAACATCTCCGACAACATTCGTTCGATCAGATGGTGACGAATCATCGTCCGTTCTGCGATCTCCCGTCCTTGCGAGGTCAGGCTGATATTCCCTTCCTTTTTTATGGAGACAAGTCCATCGTTCTTCAATCGCTTCAGGGCAAATGTCACCGCGGGTCGAGTCACGGAAAGCCAATGCGCAAGAGTAGCGGGTATCACGGTCTGCCCCTCAGCTTCCGCTTCCGCGATGGCTTTCAGATAGTCTTCTTTTGAGATCGTGATCATGGTCGCGTGAGAACTCCACCAAATGCGTGCAGTCTAACACTTCCACTCCGGCGTATCGTTTCAGTGCGGTAGTCGACACAGAAGCAACTCCAGCCTCCAGGCAGAACCAGTCCAGGGAGTTCACTCCCCTGCCAGGCCTCGGCCTGCTTCGCATCAGCTCGAAGTTTCGCTGCACCCGGTCCACACCAACCTGGACGCAGTCAATAATTCTGGTAAATAAATTGATTAAACCAACTCTTACGGGATGCCGATTAGGAGCCCTCCGCTTAAGCCCAGCGAGTGTTCGTGCCCCGGTCCGAACTTGTATTCGTAGCTGGGTTCGAGATACCAGCCGAACCTATGTTTTTTCGAAGCCCAAAGCATAAAGTCAGGAACAATTTCACCGCCAACCGAGTTCATTTTTGCTCCGTAGGAGTTCGAGCGAATCCATTCCGGGCCAATCCCAAACATGACTTCCTTCGTATCCGACAACGTCCAGGGTTTTTTGAACAAAAGGTCGACACTCCATTCCGTGGAGTGACGGCGGAATAGAGGTGTAACGCCAGCTTCAAGTTCCAGCCAATTCTCTATCGGCGTAAACTCAACCGCCACCGTCGGTCCAAGGCTTGATTGACTCTCTGTGAGGCTGCGATCAGTGGCCCCGCCAATCTCAAGCACTGCAGGAGGCTTCTTTTCGAGAGACTGCCCAAACGATGGAATGGAGCAAGAAGACAAGAACGTACGAGGAACACCAGCGTGTATCTTCTCACTCTGCTCCTTTAGCTACCGATTCTCTCTGCGCACGAAATGTCTCGGTTCTCGGAGTTTCTCATTGTCGTATAGCCAGGTTCCACTTTCTTCGGCGATTTAGCCTAATTCACTTCTTTCCCTGGAATTTTGCGCGGACTCTGCCCCAGCAATAGAACTCCGTGGGGCCCCATGTCCGTTCGTTAGCCATTGATCAGATCGAATGCTGAGACCTGATGGGATCTCTGTCGCGCCATTGCAAGGAGGCAATGTAAATCAATCCACATGGAAAAACCCAAACAAAAACAGTAGAAGTATTCCAACTGTCGCTGCGCCAATTATCGAGGCTATCCAGAGACCTTGGCTCGTGGTGAATTTCTTGACGGCCTTCTTCCTACCCCTCCCGGGCGAATAGGCTCTCATCGCGTTCCGCTCCAAATACGGTGCAGACCGGCATAAGCTGTGCGCTCGTGTTCTGGTCGAAACTTACTTTTGGAGTCCGCTTGCGTCGGCTGCTCTGCTAAAACGAGTGGGGGCGCATTGGCGCCCTCTCTCGTGCGATGGGGAAATTCAAAAATGAAACCCTAATTCAGCGGTAACCGCTCGTGGCGTCACATAGTGCGTGCCGCTGAACGTAGAGAGGAAGTTGTAAAGGGCATACTTGTTCGTGATGTTGATGGCGGTGAGTTGCAGACTCACTCGGTAACGGTCGCCGCCGAAGTGGTAAAGGTTGTCATCGCCGATGGCGATATCGAAAAGATTCCGCGACGCGATGCGGGGCGGATTCTTATCGTCGTTCTCCGTGTTCGGGGCCGGAACCTGCAGAAGCGTGGATCCGAACTGCGATACCGGACAAACTCGCGAAGGACTCCCCGCTGGACCGGCTACACCAATCAGGGTCGTCGGAGTCGCTCGCTGCGATCCGCAGAACAACCCAGCCTCGAACTCCTGATCGGCCGTGAGCGGAACGCCGAACGAGTCCGTCATCGCGATCGCCGGAGCGCCGGTTGCATCGGTGGTCGTCTGTGCGCAATTGCCACCATAGCAAGGCGTCTGCCCGGCCACTAGGCCGCTGTCATAACGCCAGTTGAATCCCAGCCATGGGCCCTTCTTCCACGGCTGGTACTGGATGTGCGCAGTTGAGTTGAATTTCTCGTCATGATCAATGCGGAACGGCGTCGACCCTGACGCAAGCACAGTCGAAGGAACGGCTCCAGCGCCGCCAATCTGCGGCGTGAAGAACCGTGCTGCCACACTGGAGAATACGACCAGGGCAGAAAACCCGTGGAGGTCCGGCACGCTCACGCGCCCCGCGTATCCGGGAATCTTCGACCGATCCCATTCAATCGGAAATGTGATCGGCGTATTTCCCAGAACACTGAAGTCATAAGCACTGTGTGTGTACTTCCAGATGTATTCGCCAGAGAAGACCACATACCGACCGAACGCTTGCTCCAATCCCGCATGAAATTCGTTGCGCCAACCCGGTGCTAAGGGCGTTGGCTGACCCGTCTCAAAGCATCCAAGAAGAGGATTTAATACTGCGTTATTGCATCCGACGCTCGCGAGAACCAAATTCTCGTTGAAGGGTGTTTCCAGAGTTCGGGCGTACGAAACACGCAGCACGGTATTCGTTTTCTTAATGTTGTATGCAATTCCTAGACGAGGTTCCCCTTCTTTGTGAGTAGTCAGCCCGTTGTAAAAGTCGCCCCTCACCCCGAGGTTGAAGACCCAATTCCCCTTGGTGATATTGTCCTCCAGATAAAGCGCGAGTTCCTTGACGTCAGTATGGCCATTGAACGGGTAGAGAGTTCCACCACCGGACTGAGTCAGATCGTAAGGAAACAGGTTGGTGCACGGTGCATCAATGGCCTGGTGAGTCACCGTGTCGTAACAGGGATTCCCATTCGCATCGGTGAGCGACGGCAGGAACGTGGGATCCACAATGCCGAGCCGATCATTCTCGTTCAGAAACGTCTGCTGATACACCGCGCCGGCCTTGATGTTGTGAATGCCTTTGACATATGACAACTCAGAGCGCAGTCCCGCGTTGGTCAATGTGCGATCTTGCCCGACCGTCTCGCGCTGCAGGTTGATCGGGCCGAGGTCGGCAAATGGATTCCCGCTGGGGTAATAATTGAAGTGATCCCGGCGCACGAACGCTCCCAGCGTAAACACAGATGTCGAACTGATCAGCCGCGTCCACGAGGGGGCGATATTGAACGTTTGAATCTGCGAGCGCTGGTCTGCCGGACCAACTACATTCCCGCTCGGATCGAGCCCGCCGTTATTCACCACCACTCCATTCCATGGAGTAGCATTCTGCGAATCAAAGGTGTTGGGAGTCTGAAACCATGAGCGAGTGTATCCCAGGTTGACGTGAATCGAGTCTGCCGTCGAGAGCTGGTAATCCACTCGATCGAATAAGTTCTCCTCATTCCCTTTGTCGTGCATCACCGCAAATTCCGGCGGATCAAGAAACCTTCCACTATTCAATCCACTCGCCGAAATAAAGTTGCCCCAGTTCTTGCCCCCATAGGCAAGATTGAAGTCCACATTGGATGTTCCAAACGAACCATACGACGCCGTCACGGCTCCGTGCGGAGTCGTAACACCCTGTCCCGATTGCGTCGTCACGTTGATGACCACGCTGGTCTTATCGCCGTATTCTGCCGGTGGTGCGCCGGAAATGACTTCCATCGACTGAATGGCATCCATCGGAATCTGATTGGAGAATACTTTGCTTTGTTGATCGGTAATGGGTTGCCCATCCACCGAAAACGAATTCTCCGCGTGGTCCCCCAAGCCGTGAAACAGGCCATTCGAATCGGCGGAAATTCCTGGCGTCGACAACGTGACCAGTGAACTTACCGATGACGACTGGCTCTCCAGAGGAAGCTTGTCAAACAGGTTCTTATCCACGTCGGTGTGAAAGGTAGGATCGGTCTCCACCAGGTCTCCCCCAGTTGCCTCCACCGTCACCGACGTCGTCGAGCCGGCAACCTGAAGCTTGATCGGAACCGTGATGGGCACTGACGAGCGGGTTTCAACGTCCTGGGTGTATGCCGCGAATCCCTGCGCTGAGACGGTCAGGTGGTAAGGATTGAAGGGGATATTCGTGAACTCGAATCTACCCGAACTGTCGGTCGTCGTCGACCGATCAAATCCGCTAACCGGGTTTCGAATCTCGACCTTAGCCTTGGGGACCACAGCCCCGGTGGTGTCGAGCACGGTTCCATCCACCGAACCAGAATTGCCGACAGATTGCGCATGCGCAACTGTGAAACTGAAACCAAGGGAAAGAAGAGCGACAAAAGCCGCATAGAGCGACTTCTTCGAAGAAGCCAGCATGAGTTCCTCCAAGAGAATTGGTCTAACAGATCGTGCGCACGGTTGACGCGAGACGAACCGAGCGATCAGTCGACTGCAATCAGATCGTCAGACACAAGGAGGGGGGCGAACACACAGAGCGAAGACTACTAGGCGTTGCTTGGTCGCTAACGGTTCCGGTCGAAAGACAGACACAGAAACAAACGTCACCTTCGGCAGCGTGGTGGTGGGTTTGGGGGAAGCCGAATGGGCGGCGATGCAGACCGTGCACGTCGCCGAGTCGGCGGAGGCCGAGTGTTGGTGCGCGGCGAATGCCATTGCCGACCAGAAAGTCAGCAACAAGCACAAACACGCTATTCTCTTCGATATCGGCCGCATGACGGCTTCCCATGAAAGCTTCTTTTGAATCTATACCAGAGTTGGAAAGGAACGCAATAAAAGATTACCTAGCCAGGTATGTATAGTGGCAACGCTGACCTGCCGCTGGAGGGATATTCAGAGTCCAGGCACCCCAGCGCTCGCGTGATTCCATATGGCAGTGCCGGGTCATTGATCTGCTGCACACCCTGCTTATGTTTTGTGTTTCCTGACGCCCAACGCTAGTGGTGGTGTGATAGTTGGAGTCCATCGTAAAAACCCTTCTCTTCACGTTCAGGGCCCTCTCTTTTATGGAAAGCTGCGTCGATGTTTCCCAACGGGTTTGAAAGGTTTACGAACAAAACGGGCTGATCCTGCACGCATGAAATTCGCGGGGCAAGGCCAGCATCTCGCCCGCGTCTCGGCAGCGCAGAGCCCATTCAAGCAGAGTTCGGTACTGGCTAAATGCAACGATATTCCCCAGCCACTCGGTGCCTGTTGAGGTCGTAATTACCACCACGTTCGCCACATCACATGGCCCAACACAACCGCTAATAGTCAGCTGGACTCGCTTCAACAGTCCTCGTTTCCGCCATTCGTTTTTCAACCATTCGACAGGAACTTCGGGCAGTCCATGCTCGACATTGCCACAGCAACAGCCTTGGCAGATCGTAATTTGTCCGATGACGAGGCGCTTCGTTTTCAAAGGACAATCTCGATCCTCGTTCACCATGTGTGATCCGTCCCCGCTGCTGGAAGCCACTTAATCCAATAGGCCATACAGGTCGTCCATTTCAAACGGTTGTGATGATCTGTGAGACTGCAGGAAAACTGCCACAATCAAAATCACCAAGAGCACCAAGGCGATTACGACTCCCCAAGTTCTGACGTTCCGACTCTGGATCACATGAGCAAAGTGCATAGCCCGGGACTCAAACTTCGCTCCAACCCGCGACTCATCGCCCGGATTCAGCACCACGGGGCAACAGTCTCGTGGAATTGAGGATGAATGCCAACTCTGACGTTACGTGAATAAAAGCCGCCAGGAGCGGATTGAGGAACCCGAATGCCGCCATTCCCACTCCTACACTGTCCACCACCAGTGTGCCTACAAAGTTCTGCATGATGATGCCCCGGCAACGGCGGGCAATTCGCAGAGTTTCGACCAATCTCGATAGATCGCTTCCAATCAAGATCACATCCGCGCTCTCCCGCGCTACATCAGTTCCCGATCCCATGGCGACACCGACATTGGCCTCCACGAGGGCTGGAGCATCATTGATTCCGTCACCCACCATCGCGACGTTGCGACCCTTGCTACGCAGCTCAGTGACCCACTTTGCTTTTTGATCTGGCAGGAGTCCCCCCACGGCTTCGTCCACTCCGAGGCCGCGGCCTACCGATGAAGTTGCAGGTTGGGTATCCCCGCTCAACAGGACTGTTCTCAAGCCCATTTGCCGCATCGCTGCAATCGCATTCTTGGCTTCCGGCCGCAAAACGTCAGCAATTCGGATGCTGCCGAGAACTTGTCCCGCTCGGGCGACGTAGACTTCCGATGCCCCGTCCGCACCGTTACTGCTTCCGGGCAACCCCCTCGTCATACCGTGCTCCACGAGAAGGGCCAGACTACCAACAACAATCTCCTCGCCCTCATAGCTCACCCTAACTCCTCGTCCAGGTGTGTACGAGAATTCATCGGGCTCCAATAGTGGAATGGCGAGCTCAGTTGCTCGTGCAACTACTGCCTTGGCCAAGGGATGTTCCGATTTGCGCTCGGCGATACTGGCAGCGGCGATGATCTGTTGCTCCCCGAAGCCATTGTCGGAAACGACCTCCCGGATCTGCGGCGTCCCGAAAGTCAGCGTGCCCGTCTTGTCCAAGAGCACGGTGTCCACGGCGGCCAGCGCTTCCAGGTAGAGCCCCCCCTTTATGATGGCTCCCTGATGCGCCGCGCGGCCGATGGCTCCGAGGATTGCAAGAGGAGTTCCAGCCGCAATCCCGCACGCTCCGGCAACGATTACGACCGATATGGTTGACCTGACATTGTGCGTGATGATGAAGGTCAGAATCGCCGCCCCCAAGGCAAAATAGACAAGGTATCCCGCCAGGCGATCCGCAGTCTTCTGGATGGGAGCCCGCGACTTCTCGGCTCGTTCGACGGCTTCGATGATTCCTCCGAACGTCGTGTCACGGCCGAGTTTCTGAGCGCCGATTTCTAGCGCGCCCGACTGATTAATGGTGCCGGCGTAGACCGTATCTCCCTGCACTTTCTCGACTGGCATGGCTTCGCCGGTGATCGCCGCTTGTTCCACGAACGAGCGGCCACTAAGCACAATTCCATCCACCGGGATGTGCCCGCCCGGCTTCACGATGACGGTTTCGTCGACTTGAACTTGATCGGACGGTACTTCGATCACCTGACCGTTGCGGCGGACTGCAACGGTTCTGGGGAGAAAATCGAGAAGACTCTGAATGGCCCGCCGGCCTCTGCCAACTGTAAGACCCTCCAAAACCTCAGCGGCCAGCACGAAGCCAGTGATGACCAGAGCGGTGAAGAACTCTCCAATCGCCAAGGCTGAAAGGAGAGCAATGGTCATCGAGAGTTCCATCGTCATTTTTCGTTCGACGATGTTCTCGAAAGCTTCTTTGAAAATGGGGTATCCGCCGATGAGGGTAGCCGCGATGCCGATTACGCTGATGTGCGGAAACGGCTCCCAGAGCCGAAACCAGACCGCCGCTGCAGCCAAGGCCACAAAAGCAATCCGGGCAAGTTCAGCCCACTCCACTCCGTGACCGTGTTGTTCGTGCTCAGCGCCAGGGGCAGGGTCGTTCAGTTGTGGGGAATTCGCCTTCGGGCGGAGATGCGGAGCGTTGGCTGAGGACTTTTCGATAATGGGCGAAGAACTCATAGACAAATTCCTTCGGTTGTGCAAAAGCGATATTCGAAGTAAGGCCCGACCTTTTCGGCCTCGATCACCTCAAGGCCAGCTTGCGTAAAACGGTGCCCCAAGGGCTGCACCGCTAGAACGGATCCAGAACAATAAGCCGATCTCATTCCGCGCTCCGGGAAACGAGGACAGGCACCACGGTCAACGCTGTGATCGTGGAAAACACCACACCTCCTAACATGACAGTGGCGAATCGGCCTTGTGCTACCGAATTTGCCCCCATGAACGCCATGGGAAGGGCCCCAGCGATGGCACACAGTGCAATGAGGGAAACGGCTCGAAATTTCGCTTGAGCTCCTCGATAACACGCATTTCGAATATCGCCGGACAGCTGGGCCTTGGCGATCGCAGAGGAAACCATCCAGCTCTGCACGACAGCCAGCACAGAAACAACACAAAAACCTGCCATCGCGCCCCGTTCCGCGTGCATGCCACGAACAAAAAGAGCGAGTACGCCTCCGCTAAATCCCAAAAGCACAACGGGTGTGACGAAGGCCATCCGCTGCCACATGATGTAGTCGCGTCGAGGAATGATTCATCATACATACCCCTATAGGTATATCGCGAACTCCGACATGATATCATTTCGTTCGCGAATGAGTCATACGATCAAGAACAAACAAAAGCTGATTCTGCGCAGCAAGCGCATCCGGGGGCAATTTGAGGCCTTTGAGCGAATCCTGGATGAGGGACGCGATTGCTCTGAGGTGTTACAGATCATCAGTGCGGCAAGAGGCGCGGTCAACAGCCTGATGACTGAACTCCTCGAAGGCCACATCCGGCATCACGTTCTGGACCCCAAGCGAAAACCCAATTCGGAACAGACCTTGGCGGCTGATGAGGTGATCGACATGGTGAAAACTTACCTAAGATAGCCGAAGCCGGACTTGTGCGGACGGATCGATGAATGGCACCGCGCATCGCATCCTACATCTCCATCCGTAGCTGACAAGATGACCTCTTCTTCGCGGCTCTCTTCAATGATGGCAGCAATCCAGACTTGGCCAGCGCGATCTCGCCTCGGGCGGTTTACAACGACCCCCGCTTGGCGATAATAGCAACCTGGACGACTGCCGGCGCGAGTTCCAGAGGGGCGGGTAGGGTCCGAAGGTGCAGATCGGGTTTGACGCCGCCCACCAACTCCCGAAGTAGGCAATAAACAGGTCACCTTTGCTCTTGACAGGCTTAAGAGTACGATCGTACTCTTAGGTCATGCGATACTCGCCGGAACACAAAGCACAGAACCACGAGAAGATTCTTTCCGTGGCAGCCCGTTCTTTCCGCGAGCGCGGCGGTGACACGAGCGGCATCGGGACCGTGATGAGGAAGGTAGGCCTCAAAAAAGGGGGCTTCTACCGGCATTTTAAGAGTAAGGACGACCTGTTCGTCGAAGCGGTGGCACGGGCACTCGACGAAACGGGAAGAGGCATGGTGGAGGTTGCGAAGTCCGTGCCCGAGGGTCAAGCTCTGAGGGCGATTATCGAGCGCTATCTAAGCGTGGGGCACGCAAATTCGCCAGGAACCGGTTGTGTGCGCGCCGCTCTCGGGCCGGAACTCGCGCGGAAACCACTGGCCGTGCGGAGAAGGATTGAGGCGTTGCTCGAAGCGTATCGTGAGCGGTTCGTGCCATTTGTTTCCGGAAAGACCCGGGAGGAGAAACAGGCGAAAATTCGACTGCTGTTCCCCAGCATGGCGGGAGTGTTAATGATGGCACGCGTTAGTCCGGACCCCAAAAGGCGTGAGCAGTTTTTGACGGAGGCGAGGAGATTTTTCATAAAGTGCTTCGCTGAAGAGTAAATTTTTTTTGATCCCTAAGAGTACGTGCGTACTCTTATAAGGAGGGCCCAATACGCAACATTCTCCTGCAGTAGTGCTGCTGCAGTAAGGGACCACTTTTTAGAAGGAGACGATCATGACCAAGCCCAGAATCATCGTGACTGGCGCAACCGGGAAGACGGGCAGCGTTGTTGTTAGCGAGCTGCTGAAAGCGGGCTATCCCGTCCGCGCCTTGGTACATAAAGAAGATGGCCGCAGCGCCCATTTGAAGGCGCAAGGCGCGGAGCTCGCGGTTGCCGACATGAGCGATGTCGAGCGCGTCGCTGAGGCGCTGAAGGACGTCCAGCGCGCCTATTTTTGTCCCCCTTTCGATCCGTACATGATCCAAGGCGCAGTCGCCTTTGCGGTGGCCGCTAAGGAAGCCCACCTCGAACATATCGTCGGCCTGACCCAATGGCTGGCGAGCCCGTCGCATCCCTCGCTCATGACGCGCCAACTGTGGCTGGTCGATCGGCTGTTTTCGATGACGCCTGGAGTCACACACACGATCCTTAGACCGGGCATCTTTGCTGACGCCTATCTAGCGACGATCGGCTCCACCGTGCATCTCGGCATCTTTCCCTGGATGTCCGGCGATGGCCGCAACGCGCCGCCTTCCAATGATGATATCGCGCGAGTCGCTGTAGCAGCCCTGATCGATCCTGCGCGACACGCCGGGAAGAGCTACCGCCCCACTGGGCCACAGCTTCTAAGCACGAAGGAAATGGCGAATGCCATCGGCCGAGCTGTCGGTCGGTCTGTCAGGTTCGTGCCGACACCAACTTGGCTGTTCATGAAGGGCGCACGAATGAGCGGGTACCCAATCGACCTGTTCAGTGGCATTCGCTACTACATTGACGATCACGAGCGCGGCGCGTTCGAACTGGGCGCACCAACGACCGATGTGCTCGACGTGACCGGCCGCCCGGCCGAAGACTTCGAAACGATTGCTCGTCGTTATGCGGCGCCGTTGCTCGACCAACGGACTTTCGGCAACTGGCTTCGCGAGTTCGCGCGGTTCATGTTGACCCCGCTGAGCCCGGGCTTCAATTTGGATCGATACGATCGCGAACTGCGCCGTCCGTTCCCGTCAGAGCCGCAGTTGGCCCCAGTGTCAAAGGTCTGGCGGCGCGAGCACGGTGTTACCGACACTACCAAGGCCGCAGCGTCACTCCACAAGACGGTAACCTCAGCCATCAGTCGCCCTCAATGGTTGGAATCTCAATAGAAGGAACTTATGCAAACGCAATTCGCTTTTTTCACCAGCATCGCATTCAGCTTGATCGCGTGGGGAGTGGTCGCCGCTCGTTATATCTGGCCGAACCTCCGTATCCGGCAACGGGCCGAAGCGCTGCGACCTTTGCTTACCCTTCACAGCTTTCGTTTTATCGGTTTAGCATTTCTGGTGCCAGGGGTGGTATCGCCTGAGCTGCCGTCTGCCTTCGCGCACTCCGCGGCCTATGGGGACATTATTGCGGCGATCCTCGCCTTGCTTGCGCTGACATTGCTGCCCAGTGCATCCGGCGTTGCCCTAGCATGGATCTTCAATATCTGGGGTACAGCCGATCTCTTCAATGCTTTCTACCAAGCCAATCACTCCGGGCTCATGGCGGGGCAGTTGGGTGCCGCCTATTTCATTCCGACTTTCATCGTGCCCCTACTGCTGATCACGCACGGACTCGGTTTCCGGATTCTTATGCAACGTCAATCTCAACCGGCAATGCAACAAAGACGGAACTTGGCATGATGCGTAAAGCCGGCGTACAAAGCGATTGTCGCCAAGTATCCCAAGTTGGATCACAAGCAGCGCGTGAACCACATGGGAACGCTCACGTTGCGCCACGTAGTGTACGTGAAGGGGCAGACAAGGAGGGCTGCAAAGCCCTCCCTCTTGATATCCAAGTGTGTAAAGTAGCGGCCACCCACAAGTCTTGGGCAATGTCCACGCAGGTGCAAATCCTGCCCGCACAACCATGTCTTATGGATTACTGTACTTAGTAAGTGGTAACTCGATCATGATCGGATGATGGGACAATTTATTCGACGACTTGCAACTTTCCTCTTGCAAAATATTTCGAGTCATGGCATCTTCGATTATCTTCTTACGAAAGGACGCCCAAATTGGCAGATGTCTCAAACAAAACGCCAAGCGGGCAACATCGGCCCATAATGCGGCTGAGTTGCTATAGGGCGTCATTTCGGTCGCGCTAACCGACCATCGGCGCTCTTCCGCACAACAAATCACTGGGTGGCGCAGGCCGCGGTTCCTTCGACTGTGAATCGACAATACCGCTGCCGTTCATTCCCCCAGTTATAACTCACACGGTCAGTGGTGATTGGCTACGGCTACTTCTTTGGTGAAACAGCCTTCGGGCTGTGAGGTTCGACTCCTCGTGGGTGCAAGCCCTGCCGTAACCGCATGTTCCCTGACCCATGAGTTACCTAACCGCGGGATGAAGTCTCTCGCGCGGAAAACATTCAGTCAGTGGTGATGTCACGGTAACTTCGTGGCGTGCCTGTTATCAAGGCCGGGGTTCGAGCCCTCAACCGTGATCGACGTTCCCTGGCTGAGACGTAGACGCAGCGCGGGCCAGTCGTGTTCGCGCTGCCCAACCGGGCAATGCCCGTTAGATGTAATTAGTTTCGCCGGTGGTGAAGAGGAGAGATACTTCGCGCCAAATCACGACGCGCAGGGCGGCGGCCCTGCCGGGGATCAGAGTTCCAGGGACGGGGGCGTAGTCCCGAAGCACAAGGTACCTGGACAAATCGTGCCCCGAGTCGGCTCTTCTCGTTGGTTCCCCGGCGAGTTCGTGAAACGTTGGGTTTGGCCGGTGGTGAAGACTGCGGTTACTTCGCCTCAGGAGCGGGAGATGCAGGTTCGAATCCTGCCGCGGGAATTATGCCCGCGTAGCTAAATTGGCAAAGCGCCTAATGTTCCGTGGTCGCTGATTCCCCGGTCAAAGGAAATTGTGCGCAGCCAGTTGTTCCACAATTAACTCCGGCCTGTTGCCGGTTAGAAAAATGAGTATGCTTCAAATTCTAAAGGGCGTGTTGAGCGGCCGGAACGAGTTCGCTTCCGGCGGGCTTCTGCTGATGATCATCGGCGCGGTGAGTGTGTGGCTGCGGACCGTGCCAGAAAGCCTCTGGGATTGGATCTTCAGTCAGACCACCATGATGATCACGGTGAAGGATGATGACGCCGCGTTCGTATGGGTGAAGGAATGGTTTCTCGAGCAGAAGTTTCTCAAACGAATTCGGCGGCTTGATCTGGACACGACGCTTCGCAATGAGCGGATCGCCATGATTCCAGCGCCAGGAAAACATTGGTTCTGGTACGGCGGCAGACCCTTTGAGGTCTGGTTCTCGCGCACGGAATACACGCATGAACGGAGTGGCAGGCGAGTCGAGTCGCTCACGTTCCGAACGTTGGGTAGAAAACGGTTCTTCCTCCAACAGTTCGTGGACGACATTGTGAAGTGCCATCTTAAGAGACAAGGTGTGCAGTCGTATTTGTATACGTACAACGACGGTTGGGATTACGTGGAAGGGTATTCGCCACGTCTGCTCGAATCAGTGGTTTTGGAACCGGGAGAAAAAGAACACATGCTGCGCGACATGATGCAATTCCGGAGATCGAAGCAACGGTACGAGCGCTTGGGAGTTCCTTACCATCGTGGCTATTTGCTTTACGGGCCGCCGGGAACAGGGAAAACCTCTTTGGTCTCAGCACTGGCAGCGCACTTCGGCCTATCGGTCTACGTCATCAATCTGGCGGATTTCAACGATCGCAGTTTGATGAGTGCGGTCAACAACGTCCCGGCGAAGTCAGTCTTGCTGTTTGAGGACATTGATTGCATGAAGGGCAGTCAATCGCGGATCGAATCAGATCCGAGCACTGGGCAGAATGCTGGCGCGACGCCTGGCGCAAAAGAGGGTGCTCCGAACCAGAATGGCGTGACGCTCTCTGGATTGCTGAACGTGCTGGATGGTTTTGCTGCGCCCACTGGGGTTCTGTTTGTGATGACGACGAACCACGTCGAAAAACTGGATCCAGCCCTTCTGCGTCCGGGAAGAATTGACTACAAGCTTTACCTGGGAAAAGCGAGCGATCGCCAAAAGGTAGAGCTGTATCGCAGGTTTTTCCCGGAGTCTACCGAGGCCGTAGCGCGGGACTTTGTGGAAGCCTCGGGGTCCGCGGAAACGATGGCTGAATTTCAAGGCCTGCTTCTTGCCTTGGAGGTGAAGTCGTTCGAGGGGCGAGAAGAAAGTCGGGATCGAGTGGCGGCAAGTCACGGGATCCTTGTATAAGCTTCGCCGGTGGTGAAGACGAGGGTTCCTTCGGACTCCGAAAGTCACAGGTTCGATTCCTGTCATGGCTCCGAGCCGTGTAGCTCAGTGGGAGAGCATCGGAACAAATACCGTCGTCGACTTATTCCCCGGCGAATTTTCCACCAAGTCGGACCTTGGCGCATCGGCCAAGTTCCCATTTGCTAGTTGCTGCAGCGGATAGCCAATGTTGTAAAAGCTGCAAGTTGAAAGGAGGCCACGAATGGCCCGACTGAATCTACCGAACCTTAACTTTGGAGCGCGCACGCACGAGGGCGCGCCTGCGCGAAACATCTCTCCGGAGCTGCAGCTCCGCCGCTCGGTGCTGGCGTGCCTGCTTTGGGAGAGCCAGTTTTATGAAGATGGAATCGAGATCGCCGGCCGGATTGCCGAACTCGTTCCCAAGGTCGCAGCCGAGAAGGTGGCGGCACTGGCAGTCGAAGGACGCGAGCGGATGAAGCTGCGTCATGCGCCGCTTCTGCTTGTCCGCGAGATGGCTCGCCACAAGACGCACCGCGCCCTTGTGTCCGAGACGCTGGCCCGCATCATCCAGCGTGCCGACGAGCTCGGGGAGTTCGTCGCCATTTACTGGAAGGACGGACGTGTGCCTCTCTCCGGCCAGGTCAAGAAGGGGCTGGCGGCGGCGTTCCCGAAGTTTGATCAGTATCAGCTCGCCAAGTACGACCGTGGCGGGCCGATCAAGCTGCGGGACGTGCTCTTCCTCTGCCATGCCAAGCCGCGCGACGAGGCGCAGGCCGACGTGTGGAAGAAGCTGGTCTCGGGAAGCCTGATGACACCAGACACGTGGGAAGTTGCCCTCAGCTCTGGCGCTGACAAGCGCGAGGCCTGGGAGCGCCTGCTGCGCGAGCAGAAGCTGGGCGCACTCGCGCTGCTTCGCAACCTCCGCAACATGCGCGAGGCCGGAGTGGACGAGGCGCTCGTGCTCTCCGCGCTTGGTTCGATGAGCACGACGCGGGTTCTGCCGTTCCGTTTCCTGGCTGCGGCTCGTTACGCACCACAGTGGGAGGAAGCGCTTGAGCAGGCGATGCTGAAGTGCGTGGCGGAAACCGCGAAGCTGCCGGGAAAGACCATCGTACTGGTGGATGTCTCCGGCTCGATGACTGCGCCGCTGTCTCGCCGCTCGGAGATGCAGCGCACTGACGCGGCTTACGGTTTGGCCGTGCTACTGCGCGAGATCGCAGAGAAGGTTGCAGTGTACAGCTTCTCTGACAATCTGGTTGAGGTGCCCGCGCGTCGTGGCTTCGCCCTGCGCGATGCCATTGACGTCTCGCAGCGCCACAACAGTACCCAGCTCGGGAATGCGGTTGAGAAGCTAAACCGCAACGAGAAGTGCGATCGCCTGATCGTGATCACCGACGAGCAGGCGAACGACCGGGTGCCAGCGCCCAACGGCACGGGCTACCTAATCAACGTGGCCAGCTACAAGAACGGCGTCGGCTATGGCAAGTGGATGCACATCGATGGCTGGAGCGAGGCGGTCATCGAATACATCCGTGCGCTGGAGCAGACGACGTGGGTGAACTAAGCAGGCTAGGGCAGGCGAAAAACGTCTGCCCTATCACTGACGATTTACGGCGATTCTGCCAGTGATAATAGTTAAGACGGGGGGGGAACGGATTGGCGACTGCCAGAGATAAAACATTGGCGCGACGGAACTCGGCAGGCTTCGGGGCGCCTCTTCGCGTCGCGATGTTTCGCAATTTGTTGGTCACAGATTTTGTCTCCGATATTGGCACTTTCATGCAGAACGTTGGTGCGGCATGGCTGATGCTTTCACTCGGCGCCGGCCCCGGCTATGTCGCGCTTACACAAACTGCGGCTTCGCTGCCCTACTTTCTACTGGCGCTTCCCGCGGGCTCTGCGGGAGATATCTTCGACCGGCGCAAATTGGTTCTGTATACCGAGGGTTGGATGATGGTGGTAGCACTGATTCTGGCGGTGCTAACCATTAGCGGGTTTATGACGCCCTGGTTGTTGCTAGCGCTGACGTTTGCCCTCTCCGCGGGAGATGCGTTTGAAACCCCGACCTGGCGCGCCATCCTGCCCGAAGTGGTATCAAAGGACAATCTTGCCGCGGCATCAGCCCTTAACGGGATCGAATTCAATCTCGCCAGAGCCGTGGGGCCCGCACTGGCAGGCGTGGTAATCGCAGCCGCAGGCGTCGCAACGACCTTTGTCGTGAACTTCGTATCCTTTTTCGGGTCATTCTGGTGGTTACGAGATGGAAAAGACCCACTCATAAACAGACAGCCCCTCCAGAGACTTTGAGAGGAGCCACCGTCGCCGCGATTCGCTACGTCCGCAACTCCCCCGCGATTCTCACTTTGTTGCTTCGGACTGGTGTCGTTTTGTTCTTTTCCAGTTCGCTGTTTGCGCTACTACCATCCGTGGCGAGAAACCTGGACAAGAGGGCCATTGGGTATGGGTTCTTATTGGGGTGCTTTGGGGCAGGTGCCATCGGCGGTGCCTTAATCATGCAAACGCTACGAGCACGTTTTTCGACGGAGATGATTGTCTCGGCAGGTGTTGTGGTCCTGGGAATTGTTATCGTCACGATGCCCGTTTTGCATAGTTTGTCTGCCCTTGCTCCGGTCATTCTGGCGAGCGGGGCGGCATGGGTCCTGTTCATCTCCCTTATTAATGCTTTGGTGCAGAACCTTGCTCCGGATTGGGTGCGAGCGCGAGTGTTGGCGATTTTCACGCTTGTCTACATGGGGAGTTTCGCGTTGGGCAGTGCTGCCTGGGGCGGGGTAGCTCAGCGACGGGGCATCGCGGTCGCTCTCATCTACTCCGGCTTCGGAACTCTTGCGAGCGTGGTACTTGCGCTTTTCGCCAGACTTCCGGATTCCACGGCTGATCTCACTCCGTGGAATCACTGGCGGATGCCGGTCATCGTCAAAGAGGTTAGCGACGAACTTCTTGGTCGCCCGGTATTGGTCACGATCGAATACTCTGTGCCGGCAGAGCTGGAATTAAAGTTCGTGAAGGCGATGCGTAAATACGCCCGCGTTCGGCGTCGTGATGGCGCGTATCAGTGGGGGATCTATCGCGATATCGAGGTGGCGAATCGGTTTGTAGAGATATTCCTGGTCCATTCGTGGGCAGAACACCTGCGTCAACACTCACGCCAGACAAAAGCGGATCGTGAGCTGGAGCAAAGGGTCTACAGTTACATCACCGCCGAGCCGAAAGTGCGGCATCTTCTATACGCGGATAACACAAAACCATAGCAGCGGTTCCAATTGCGTATGACGCCTTTTTTCGTCCGATTCGGATTGGGGTAGCAGAGCGGGATGCGAACTGAGCGACCCTCACTGCTGATCTCCTTCATTGACAGCTTCGAGGGCCTCACCTTCGAGTTTCTGCGCGCCCAACCTGATCTTTGTCTGGAGAAGTCGATCGGTCCTTTACATGGGCAACGGGCAAGTGCCAGCCGTAGCGTAAGGCGAGGAGACGAAGTGCGATGCAGAGCGTCGCTCCGAGAGGCGCCGCCACATGCACTGGTATTCCTAACCTCTGGCCACTAACGGTGAACGCTGCGCCAAGCAATGCAGCCACCGCGTACAGTTCAGTGCGCAGCACAGTAGGAATTTCCATGACGAGCACATCGCGAACCATCCCGCCCCCGATGCCTGTCGTCATGCCGAGAAGGGTTGCAGCCACCGGGCCTACGTGAAAGGCGAGCGCCTTGTCCGCGCCAGCAACACAAAACAAACCCAATCCGGCAGCGTCGAACAGCATTACAGGACTGCTGAGCCGATCAATGACCGGGTAGCCAAAAAACACAATCACCCCGGCCAGAATAGAGACCGCTACATAACGCCATTCGTTGATCGCTGCGGGTGGAAGAGCTCCAATCATGATGTCGCGCGTAATCCCACCCGCGTTGCCCGTGACGAAGCATAGAACCAGAATTCCAAATGCATCCAGTCTGTGCTTGACTGCGGCAATTGCACCGCTCAAAGCGAAGATGAATGTTCCCGTAAGATCGAAGACGACCAGAAAAGTAGTCACCACATGATGACTGTCAATTCCGATCTGGTTCATGCTGCTAACCAGGCTTCAGAGGCTACGACCAGTGCCTCGATGCCTGTCTCCAAAGTCGGATGAATAACTGGTGCGAAGCGGGGGTTGTGATTGGTCGGGAGATCGGCAATTGTGCCAGACTTCTTAGCCTTGGCATATGTCTCCGGATCGGTTCCGCCCACAAACCAGAAGACAGAGGGGACCTGCCACTCAGTTCCAAAGGAGCCGAAATCTTCGCTCGCCGTCGTTGGTTGAGTGTCTTTCACGCGGTCCGATGGGAAGAAGCTGCGAAAGGCATCGACTGCACGCTTTGTCGCCTCTGGATCGTTCTTCACAAATGCGTAATGGTCGAGCGGAGTGATCTCCGGCTTTTTCGGTGCCCCCGACGCTTCTGCTTCAGCGTTGACGATGCGTTCGATGGCACTCAGAACGTGTTTTCGAACATCTTCATCGAAAGTACGCACGTTCAGCTTGATAACTGCCTCATCGGGAATGACGTTCTCTTTCGTGCCGGCCTGAAGTGATCCGACGGTTACTACCGCTGCATCGGTTGGAGCGACTTCACGCGACACAATGGTCTGCAGGCGAAGCACAGTTGCAGCAGCCATAACAACCGGGTCGATACTCGATTGAGGCATCGAGCCGTGAGCACCCCGGCCAAACATTCGGATTTGCAGGCTGTCTCCTGCAGAGGTGATCACGCCCGGGCGCGTGCTAATTATGCCTGAGGATCCGACCATCACGTGCTGTCCGAGTATCGCGTTCGGTTTTGGAAAGCGCTTGAACAAGCCATCGTCAATCATGGCTTGCGCGCCAGCGCCGGTTTCCTCTGCTGGCTGGAAGACGGGCATCAGCGTACCTCGCCATGCGTTGCGAGTTTGCGCCATCAATGTGGCTGCTCCAATTAGCCAGGTTACGTGCATGTCATGACCGCAGGCATGCATCACCGGTATAGATTTTCCGTTTTCATTGGCTGCTTCTTTGCTTGCATACGGCAAGCCGGTTGCCTCGCGGACCGGCAGCGCGTCCATATCGGCCCGGAGCATGAGAACCGGGCCTTCACCATTGCGGAGTACCCCGACTACTCCGGTTTTTCCAACGCCAGCTGTTACCTCATAACCCGCCGACTTGAGTCGCTCCGCGGCGATGTTGGCCGTCCGGTTCTCCTGCATCGACAGTTCGGGGTGGGAATGAATGTCTTTGTAAACGGATTCAAGCTCGGGAACCAACGCTTGCAGATTGGCAAGAATCGTCTGCGCTTCATGTGCCGTTTCCGCCATATTTCAATACCTCTTGGGATAGCTACTGACAATTCGCGTTGCCAGCCTTTCGAATAGTCAGATAGGTAATGCTAGTAGGCGCAAAGCCGATACGCCCGGCTTTGACCGGCACGCCTCGGAATTGTGGCAGATCTCCGCTGCTCGTGAGCCGCAGTGGTTTCCCATTCAGCTCAACCGTTCTGTCTTCCAGCTTTTCGGCAGTCAGTGTATAGCGCTCGCTGGCTGTCGGTAAATTCAGCTCGAAGCTGTGCTGCCGGTCAGCATTGATGATCAGGAGCGTTACGCCCCCGCTCGCACCTTTGAGACATTGAGAGTACACGTAAGTGTTGGCTGGAACGGAGATTTGCGATTCGAGCACAGCTGTCCCCATAAGCCGGTGCCACAACAAGGTCGCCCAATAATTCGGTCTGGGCTCAAAAGTGTTCTGGTCGAGCAGTCCGTAGTCGCTCGCTGCCAGCGTGTTGTGCATGATGACTTTCACGCCGCGACGCGCCAGGCTGGCATGCTCGATTGAATATCGAAACGAATCAAGAAACGTTGAAGCCCAGGGATTTCCCCCGCAGGCTGCGTCGGCTGTTTCGGTGATCCACAGAGGCTTACCAGGTTCAAAGCGATCGCGGAGGCTAGCGTAGTATTCGTCAATCTTCTCGGGGCGGGAAAGCCAATCCTCGGATAGCGCGGCGGCCGCTGTCGTCTGGCCCTTGTCACCCATGCTTGCACATCGTTGGGATGCAGCAGCATACAGATGGTAAGAAAAAACATCGAATACGGGCCTGGTCGCCTTAAGCAGGTCTTCTGTATGCAGCATTCCAGCCATGGGGATCGCGAACGGTCCTTCGCCCACAGACCCAGGACCCAGAAAAACTGTGCCGGGGGAATTTTCTTTCAACCACGGCTTGAATACCGCAACGTCGCGAGCGTAATCAGTGGCATTGTAATCCTTGGGCGCTCCGCCCATCGCAGCGTACGTCGGCTCGTTCATGAACTCGGCGGCTGCGATCTGCCCTCCTATGGAACTCGTGTACTCGATCCATGCGCTGGCCTCTTGTGGTGTCCACACGCCTTGCGCGTTGCGCGTACCGGTGCTGGTAGCGAAAGAAGTTACAAGTTGGCCATCGACCGCGTGCACAAAATCGATGACTCCCTGCCATTCCTTTCGCGTCAGCACGCCACTGTAGCCCGCCGGAGCTTTCTCCGGCGGATTCTCTGAATTCGCGAAATAAACCGAATTCGCCCACGTGCCGCTCACCCGCACATAAGCAGGTCCAAGCGCCGCCGCGAGCTTCCGCAGACGAGGGTTCGTTAGATTGATCGGTGGTCGATATTGATAAAGGTTTGGGTTTGGGTCCATGCCCGCCGGGGTTGACGCTGATTCGGCAGGCTTTCTCCCCTCTGCAGCCGAGCCTTGGCCGTGATATGGTTTCCAGAAGTTCCCTCCGGTAACCTCCGCCATTTCGATGTTGTAGGAAGCAAATCGCTCATCTACGGTGCCGACGCGAGGCAGCTTTGCGGGATCGAGTGAGACTGCTTGGGCTTGAACCTGAAGTGGCGCGGAGGCAAGAACAACTACGGCCGCAACGATGGAAAAACAGAACCGAGCGTGAACGAGGTTGCTGTCCATTTCGAAACCTCGGTTGGAGAGGGGTGCAAGGTTTTCGATGTCTAGTGATCAGCAAGGGTAGCCACCCTTTCTGAACGCCTGCTGGTACTACCGGCAGATATCTCAATGCCTTCTGCAAGACGGGCACAGGACTATGTTCGATTTTCCAAGCCCAGACTATGTAATTCTGGACAAACAGAAGCGTGTCGGATGTATATTTGCAGAATTGGCACACGTGAGAGATCACCTGCTGTCACGCGTGAACGTTTTCATCCTCGACAGACCAGCAACCCACTTCTCCTTACGATCTTTTCTTCTGGAGGTCACAATGAAAGCAATTCGCATCCACCAATATGGTGACGCCAGCACCTTGACGCTGGAAGAAGTTCCGCGCTTGTCGATAACAGATGATCAACTTCTCGTCCGAATTCGAGACGCAGGCGTAAACCCGATTGATTGGAAGATCAGGCAAGGCCACATGAAGGAGGCACGACCTGCGGATTTCCCCATCACGATGGGACAGGATTTCGCAGGCGAAGTCGTCGAGGCTGGGAAGAATGTCACTGCATTTGCTTCCGGTGACAGGGTCTTCGGGTTCGCACAGGGTACCTATGCGGAATACGCCGCGGCTCCGGCATCGACTGTGGCCACCATTCCCGACAAACTGGATTTCACTACGGCAGCAGCGCTGCCTACGGCCGGGTCGACCGCACTACAGATTGTTCGTGATGTAGTGGCAGCCAAATCTGGGATGACAATCCTCATCCACGGAGCTGCCGGCGGCGTCGGCTCGTATGCTTCGCAGATCGCGAAACACTTGGGTGCCCGGGTGATCGGCGCTGCCGCCAGTGCCGACCTTGAATACCTCAAATCGTTGGGAGTAGATGAGATTATCGATTACCAGCGCGAGCGTTTCGAAGGCAAGGCGAGTGGAGCAGACGCCGTCGTCGATCTTGTGGGCGGAGACACACTCGCACGTTCCTATGGTGTGATCAAGAGAGGCGGAGTGCTCGCCACCACGGTTCAGCCGATCGATGAAGCGGCGGCGCAACGTGCTGGAATTCGTGCTGTCCAGGTAATTATGAGACGCAATGCCAGAGACTTGGTAGAACTCGCAAGTCTTGTTGAAAAGGGCGCAGTTAAACCTCGGGTCAGCGAAACCATGAATCTCAACGAAGCAAAACAAGCGCAGGAACTCAGCGAGAGCGGCAAAACACGCGGTAAGGTGATCCTCAAAGTGGCCTAGAGGCGCAACCTTACCTTTCGTCGGCCTGCTTGAGACGACACATATAAATTCAGGAGAGTGTATTTATGGTTGAGAGAGAACAACATAAGAAGAAGGACGAACTCGGACCAGCGTCCGCGGGTCAATCTGGCGATCTTCAGCAGCTTTCCGACGTTGCTGATGCAGATTCTGAAAGCGTCGAGGAATTAGCGGAAGAAGGAAATGCGTTTGAAGCGGAGGCTGTTGAGGGCGTCGAAGACGCCAAGCCGCCCGACGTTTCTGAGGTTAGAACTCGCGAAGTACCGGAAGATGATGTCCCGGCAGAGTACCTAAACAATGACAAAGACGTCGCTTGAAAGACTTGCAGGTGGTTAAACGACAAAGCTAAGGAGGCACATCATGGATGCTGTGGCAAATCTGCAAAATATGAAGAAGCTGGATGATTCGTGGAATGCACAGGACTTACAAACGTTTCGAAAATATCATGCGAAGGATTGCATCGTACGCTGGCCGAATCAGCCGCCCACACTGGGCGTGGACGCCCACGAAAAGGAAGCGATCGCATTCTTCAAAATGTTTCCTGACCAGCATCTCATCAATAACCCATACAAGATCATGCTGGCGCAAGGCGAGTGGACGTGTACCGTCGCCGATTTCACAGGAACCATGAAGGGAGGAATGACCATGCCCGACGGAACGGTCGTACCCCCGACCAACAAGAAATTCCATATAGATTTCTGCACGGTTGCTCACTGGAACGAACAGGGCCAGATCGTGGAAGAAAATCTTTTTTACGACCTGATGGGCATGCTGAAGCAAATCGGCGTGATTCCGGATCAAGCCCAAAAGGCGGCGTAAGGACGAGGCGAACTAGAAATGGCTGACCGGATGCCAGCGTTGTTCATTGGGCACGGAAATCCGATGAATGCGCTGCTGGTAAATCCTTATACGCAGCGGTGGGCAGCCATCGGCGCGGCGTTGCCGAAACCGAGGGCTATACTTTCGGTGTCGGCACACTGGTATATAGAAGACGCAGCCGTCACCGTGAGCACCGCGCCAAGGACGATCCACGACTTCGGCGGCTTTCCGCGCGAGCTGTATCAGGTGCAATATCCCGCTCCCGGTGATCCCGAACTCGCTATGCGCATCCAGAAATTGCTTGCACGTGTGCCCGTTCGCCGTGACGACCGCTGGGGTCTCGACCATGGTACTTGGTCAGTTTTGTGCCATGTTTATCCACAAGCTGATATTCCAATAGTTCAACTCAGCATCGATGAAACGCAACCACCCTCGTTCCACTATGAGATCGGCAAGCGCTTGGCGCTCCTACGAGAAGAAGGCATTCTGATCTTCGGCAGCGGCAACGTCGTGCACAACCTACATGCCTATGCGTGGGGCAGGCACGACCTGAGCCGTACGATTGGGCGATCTCGTTTGAAACTCGAATCCGCGAACTGCTCCTTGCCGGAGAGCACGCTCCGCTTGTCAATTACGAGCATCAACTCGGGCGAAGCAGAACTCGCAGTGCCCACACCGGACCATTATTTGCCGCTGCTTTACGTGGCCGGCGCTCGCATACAATCCGAATCGCTCACATTTCCTGTTGAGGGCGTCGATGGCGGTTCGGGTTCGATGCTTGCAGTCCAAATGGGCTGATAAACAACTGACAGAAGTTCCGTCCATCACGTTAGTGTGCCCCATTTCAAAACATCGTTTCTGCCGCTCGATTCGAGCGCTGGCTAAGCACTCGCACCGATCACGTATCCATTGCCTACGCAAGCCGAGATTCACACCAAGACCTATCTTGTGCCTGCGGGCGCGAAAGTGTCGGTTCGGACCGATGACACGGTCAACTCGGCAACGGCTGCCGGAGGGTAAACCTATCCGGCCGAAGTTACTAGACGACGTACTTGAAGCGAACGGTGATGTCGTCACCCCACATGGTTCGAACGCGCAGATCGTTATCCGCTCGGCTTCGAAACAACGCCGAAGTTATTTGGCTCAACAGGCACGCTCCGGATCAGACAATTGAACAGCCTCAACATCTCCATTGAACCGGCGATCTCGCCGCTCCAAACCTCTCCGATTCTGCATCATGCAAATCGGTCCGCAACAATTTTCATGACCTTTCGGGGGCCGGAGGCCCTTATCGACAATTGAGCCGAGAAAAAGAGTGGCTTTCCGAGCGTCCGGAGAGACCCGTGGTCTGCCGATCCTGGCAATGGCTTGTGGGCGCTGGTTGTAACCCAGTTTCAGGCGTTCAACGACAACGTCTATAAGAATCTCGTTGTCTTCCTTATCCTTAGTACAGGTTTGGCGAAGGCGATCGCGATCGGCTCGTATTGGTCGCTGGTGGACTGTTCGCAGTTCCATTCATTTTGTTCTCCAGAGAGCCTACCCAACCCAAGAGGCCGCGCTTCCGGGAGCATCCTCGGAGTAGAGACCAAATGGTCCGCAATGCATCACGAATACACTGTATGTTGCTTTCTCTGGCTCTGATTGAGGTCGTTATAGAAGTTCAAATTTCACCAGTGCCTCCGCCTAGTCGTTGTCGGGTGCGGTTGCCGGCCCTTGGTATGTCAGGAAAAAGCTTGCATCCTTCAAGGCTGGCACCGTTTTGTATGGCCGGGCTGTCTTCAACGTGAAAAAAGCATGCAGATCCGTGCTACTGCGCACATCGGCATTCAGCATGATTCCTTCCTTCACTTGCTCAATACCCTCGATCATCCGCAAAATGCTCCCGAAATCATGGGTTACATTGTGAATGAATCCCGCTGGTGTATACGCTGAGACCACCAACATCGGCACGCGGAAACCGTATTGATAATCCCCGGGACACCGCGTCGGTGGCGTTGTATACACACACGGCAATCCGCCCAGCAAGTATGCTGGCTGATTATCGGACCAGCCGCCCCAGTCGTCCCAGGTCACCACGATCACGGTGTTGTTCCAATATTTCTGCCCGGCATCCGGAGTTCCCGCGGGGCACGTCGGATTGTTGCCGATTGCGTTGATCACCGCCGCTACCCAGGAAGGTCCCCAGGGCTGGTTCGGGCCCGCATGATCGGACCACGCTCCATCCGGCATCACCCAACTCACGCGCGCCAGACTGCAGTTCGCGACGTCGCGGAGAATGTCGGTTCCGTAGTTCAACAGATCTACGTGCGCAGCCCATTCCGCGCCGGCGCACTTTAACCCTCCGCTCCCATCCGGCTGCGGATCACAGATGCTCTGGATGGCATTGGGTGCGGTCCAAAGCGCCTCGGTCGAATCGGTCGTGGTAGGCCCATAGTATTTCCACGAAATTCCGTTCGGCTCTAACACAGTATTCGCCATGTTATTTGGATTCCCGCAGAACGTTCCCACATATTTCGCATTGAGCGTGTTCTTGCTCTGGCACTCCTGAACTGAGCTGCCGTCCCAGGGGGTACAGTTGGTCGTCGCAGGGTTAGCCGGCTGGATCACGCTATCCCATACGCTAGCGCTGCCAGTCGAGGCCGGCAACAGACAGCCTGCCTGGATCGAGCCTCCGGGATTCTCAGACACAAAAATCGAGTGCACATCATCGGCGTTGCTCCTTGCGGATGTGCCGGTAAAAAGAAACTGATGTGCCGGATAGCTTGGCCCCTGGTTTGTCTGAAACATGAAATTTGCCCATCCGAATTGCTTGGCGAATATCAAATACGGATCCAGCAGATGTGCCGCTGATCCGTCATAGTTGGCCACGGTGGGGTTCTGGACATAGGAATAGGCCAGATTAGTGGCTGCCGTTTGCCAGCCTCCATCGTTGCGGCATTGGAAGTTCGAATCGGGATCGCACATTTTTTCGAACGCCGAGTGATTATGGTTTGGGTCTCCGCTGCCTGCCAGAGGCGCACCAATCAACTTGATGGGCACAACGGTCCCCGACTGATTCGAGAGACCGCAGGGCGAGATGTCGTAGCAGGAACTGGTCACCGGACTTGGCGTGCAGGCGGCGTAGCCCGTCGCTCCTGCCGGGATTGGGCACGCTGGTGTCAGAAAATGAAAAAGATTATCGGGGGTACGATTCTCTTGGACGATCACGACCACGTTTTTGAGTTGCGGCGGGAACTGCGCCCATGCCATCGTGCAGACGAGCCCGAGAAACGTGACCTTGATGATGAGCTTCATACAGGATCCTCCGTCGGTCGCATGCAGCAGGGAGATGAAGGGTGGACGATGACGAGGAGGCACAAAGAACCGATTCGCACTCCGGCACTGCAGCGGTTCAGACTACATCCCGGATCAATATCCGTCTGTGAGCTCCGTCACGTTCCGTAATCTGGAATACCAACTGAACTGCCCCCGTTTGGTGTACCAATCCAAATGGAAGTTCTCGGTTGATTTGATCGGCACCCCGATCAGATATTTGGTTTCAGCCAGGATAAGACTTCCCACCTTTCCTTCCACATTGGCCGTGATATAGATCGTATTAATTGCCGCGCCATTGATGCCGGGTCTCGCTCACCATATCGGCATCGTCTCTTTCGTCGGAGTGGGCGGTGGTTTAACGGAGGCAATGGCCGGATCAGCGGTGAACGTGGCGTCGGAGAACGCGGGGAAACTCAAACGGCGACGAGCTCAATCGACAACAAGTCCGGTCGCGCGAAATTTCCCGACGATCACAGTGACTCGGTCTCCGCGCTTGACATGCCCACCTTTATTGGAAAACAACATCCAGTAGGATCTTCCCGCCTCGGGATCAGTGCTTTGGCGCAATTTCCCGACCTTGTCCATCTGGGGCACCACTAGACGCACGTGCGCCTGCTCATCGACCAGGGATGGCTCATTTTTCTGATCGTTGAGCATCTTGGCTTTTTTCGGATCCAAAACCTTGTAAGTAAATCGAATCATTTCCCCAGCCTCCGCCGACTTCACGGAGAGATCGTCGACCCCCCACACTAACCGGTAATAGGTCCCAGCGCGCCCGGCGAAACGCTCGGGCCGATAGCGACCTATTGCGGACGAGGTCGACGCCGTTTTTGAAGCCGACGACGCAGCAGGGCTGTTTCCTTGAAGGTTTGCTGGAGCGGTGTTTTGGGCGAGCGCAGCCCCGCAGAGTAGGACATGGCAGAGGATCAACGTCTTGGTCATAGGTCCTTTTGAATTGATTGGGGAGGGCTGGAGTTTAGCAGAAGAAGCCACTTGCAGAGGTTTCTCTGGATGCTGGCTTCCTCCGCGACTTTTCAGCTTTCATTTTCCTTTCGGCGAATTGGTTGGCCCCAGGGTAGACGTGCAAGCCGCGATTCCTTGGGATTTTGGCACCTTGGCGAGCGCGTCTCGGATCTCGTCGTAAGAGTTATGGAAATCCCGACTCCCCAGAACCTTGGACGTTTCCCTCGCGGGCTCGCCATTCAACAGGAGCCTCTTGAACGTATTGGCTTGCGGAGCCAAGGCAGGATCGATCTGAGCGCAGTAGTCCAGGATGGCGTCAACCTGGCCTAACGACGAACCCGATGGACACTCGGCAACGGCCAGACCAGCGCTGGCCAGAAGCGCGGACAAAATAGCGATGCGATGCATTTTCGACACTGAATTCCTCCGTATTCCCAAAGAACGGTTTTCAATACGCAGGGGGTTGTTGTAGGGGGATTTGGGGGAATGCCGGGGGAGGCGATTAAGTTTGAAGCGGTGCTGCTCACGGCCTTTTTTCTCGCGAGCAGCATCGCTGTGGGCCAATTAGCTAATCCGGTATCACTGTGCTGTACCGGTCAGGCTTGAGGTTTGCGTACCGGCGGCATCGGTGATCGACAAGGTCGCATTCTTCACGCCGACCGCTTCCGCCGTGAGGGGTTTGAATTGCACCGTAATCGTGCAAGTCCCTCCAGGGGCTAAGGTCACGTTCGGAATTAATTGGCCATTGCCGGTTGGACCGCAGGTCGACAGGACCCTTGCGATACCGTAATCGGCGGCATTCGCGCCAGCAACGGTTGCCTGAGCGATGCTGGTCAGGGTCACGTTGCCGGTGTTGGTGAGCGTGAATACCTGCGCTGGATCAAGAGAGCAAGCCAGCCTTTGCGCAACTGTAGTTCCCGGGCAGTTGCGTGCAAGGTTTCCATAGTTATGCGACGTCGGCGTCAGCGACGCACTGATCACCGCAGCCGTTCCAGTTCCCGACAAGGAAACTGGCGAGCCAACCACCGTGGCGGTGCTGGAGGTAATTGTCACTGAGCTGCCGTTGGTCGCGCCGGTTGCAGTCGGAGTAAAGATCACACCGATAGTGCAGCTAGCGCCGGCTGCCAAAGTTGCGCCGCAGCTACCGGCTGCCCCTCCCGTAGCACGGCTGAATGGGCCGCTGAAAGTTAGCGCGATGCCGGTTGCGTTGGTCGCCAGAGTGTTACTGAGAGTAAGCGTCTGGGCTGAACTCGTGGTGCCGACCACCTGGCTGGCAAAGGTGAGCGACGTCGGCAAGACGCTCAGACTCGGCGCAGCCACGAACTCGATGGCGCCGATATCAACCGAACCGTTGCTCTTCCTCGCAGTACCGAAGTAGTCCAGAGCAGGCGCGGCGCTGTACGTCGTCGATGAGTTGCCGGTAGTGATGTAACCGATTACCGGGGAACCCGCCGCTGGCGCGTAGTTGCCGAGGATCGTGCCGGTTAGCGGGTTGGCCATGGCCAACGGACCCCAACTCATGTTGATCCAATTGTTACCTTCGTCCACCGTTGCCGCAGGAGTCAGGTTAAAGATCGGGTTCGGAACGGTAGCGTCGGAAATTCCCGGCGGTACCTGGTAGCCGAGCCCACCCGCCTCAGGCGGAACGCGCGAGCCGTTGCAGTACTGGCTCACGACATTGGGGTTAACTGCGGTGTTGCCGCGGAAGCCAGTGCCACCGCCAGCATAACCAGCGATGTTGGTCAACAGAGAGGCCTCAGGCGAGAGCGCTGGTTCCCCGGTGCTGCCAGTGTGATCGCCCGGGCCCGTGTCGCCACGGACGCCGATGTCCCAGTAGCTCACGCCGGTCGGGCACGACCCAGTTGCCGTCTGGCTTGTGACCTGGTTGGTGGTGAACGCGTTGTAGAGCGCAACCACGTTCTGCTGATTCAGGGTTCCGGTTCCGAGCGAGCCTACGCCGATGTAAAACGCGCGGTTGTCGTAGAACACATCGTTATACAGCTCTGGGTACGAGAAGAAGCGGCAAGCTCCGTTGGTAAGACCACCGGTGCCAGTGCCTCCCGGACCATGTCCCGTGGGGCAGTGGATCGTTGCCGGCAAGTTCGAAGTCAGAATCGTGCTGTTCTGAATGCTGACCAGGCCAGCGGGTTGCGGGCATGAGGTCGTAGCCGTGTTCATGCAATTGGAGCCATGGCTGCTGGCTAGCGGAGCGCCCAGAGTATTGAAGAGCACGCCCGACGACGCCGTTGTGTCGTTGGATATGATCGTGTTGTTGATGATGTTGGTGTTCAGAGCATCCAGCAACGAGATGCCAGCCCCGTCCCATCCTGCGACGTTGTTGACGATGATGTTGTTGGTAAGGGTGATGTCGTTCCAACGACTCGGGGAAGTCGGGAAATTGACGACATCAGTGCCGTTGATGTTCTGCAGGCGCACACCACCGCCGCTGCCTGAATCGGCCGAGTTACCCATAATAAGGTTGGCATCGAGCACCAGACCCGGACCAGTGCCATCGCTTGGCCCAATCGGAGGCGCAGTCACCGGGTCGACGCAATCCTGGTCGGTGGTGGCGCCGCAGGTCGGATCGACGTCGGGAGCACCCATGATCGCGATGCCGCCGCCATTGGCCGGGATCGTAGGATTGGTGCTCTGGTTGAAGAGGATGGTGTTGTGACGGATACCATCGCTGCCATTCGAGCCGTGGTGGTAGACGAAGCCGAGCTGGCCGATACCGCCGCCGTCACCGGAGCTGAGGTTTCCGCAGACCCAGTTGTAATTGAAGGCGTAGTAGTCAGTGCCGGAGCAGAAGCTGACGCCGCCCGCACCCGCCGGGGTTGCAGAGAACAACTCATCACCCGTTGAGGAGTTATCGACGATGTAGTTGTTGTGGACATTGACATTCAGGTCAAAGCAGTACGGTAGCCCCAGATTGGTGACGTTGCTGGTTTGGCAGGATCCCGGATCTGCGTTGGCTGCTCCGGCACCGCCGATGTTGATGCCGGGGAATTCGCCTTGGCCTACGTTGATGCCGCCCGAGAGGGTGCCGGCATTGGAGTAAATCCGGTTGTTGGCGATCTGCAGGTTATGGCCCCACCCATGGACGAAGATGCCGCCGCCGCCCTGCGAGCTGTCAGTGATGCCCAAACCATCAATGCTCGACGGGTTGCACTGGAAGTTGCTGGGGAACGGATTGGTCGTATTACTCGAACTGGTGTGGCATCGCGAGTTGTTATCGCCCACCGGGAAGCTTCCTGTGTTGTTGGCCGATCCGAGCAGGAACGTAGTTCCGGTTGGGAAGGTATCAGCCGCGAAGGGATCCGACGGGAAGCGCACGCCCTTAGAGAGCACGGTAATAGCCGCGCCTTCCAGTGCGCCCATCAGAGTCGGCTCCTGCAACAGTTCAGCCAGGTTGCCGTTGAGGGTTGCATCCCAGCCAACGGTCGCCTCAAGAGGCAAGCGATCGACTTGGGGATTGTTGGCGGTCGGCTTGAAGTCGGTCCAGCCGCTGCCGCAACCGGCGTTGTATCCCTTCGGTGATCCGCTCGGTGCAAGACCGAACAAGCAATCGACGTTGGTGCGCCAGACATTCATCTTGCCGGCGGGTTGTGTGTTGGCGTTGATGATGCTGGACGCCGCACCAACACCTTGCAGCCGGACTGGCTTCCACATCAGCAACATTTCGAAGTACGTGCCTGGTCCGACGATGATCATGTCGCCAGGCATCGCGCTATCAATCGCCTTCTGGAGCGTGCCGCTGCCGGAAGGCAGAAGCGGAACCGCACCAGCATTGGAGACAAGGGTTGGGGTCTTTCCGCCGACCGTGACGGTCACCGTGTCAATGGATTGCCTACCGTTGCCTGCTGTGATGATCAACTCCCCGCAGAGTGCGGTCGTCGTACCTGCCGGTTTGTACTGCGCTTGCTGCTGAATGCCGCAAGTCGGGATGCCGGCGGGCACGTTCAAGGCGATGGTCGTGTCATTCCAAGTCGTAATCGATGCGTCTGGAACAGTGACACCGCCGATAGTCACAATCGACTTCGTATTGCAAGTCGGGGAACCAGCTACTGGCGAAGTGCATCGCGCACCGAAGCCGTAGTTACGAGGAATGGTCTTCTGGTTGGTGGAACAAGCCACGTTCCCGGCGCACTGGCCCGTGGAAGCCGGCCCCGTGTAAGCGTTGTTGGGCACGTTCTGAATGCCCAACGACGTGAGCGTCAAGCTGTGGCCGGCGGCACTGACCCAGGGTCCTGAGCCCGCCGCCAGTGTTCCTTCAGCATTCGTATTGACCACGCTGGCGATTGCCGGGGTGGTATCCGGGTAAGAGCAGTCAGGGTTGTTGTAGCCCGCACCCGCGAAAGCCGAGGTCGGCACCACGGGCGTATCCATGTACTGGGTCTGCCCAGGCATGAACGGAATCTCGTAGCAGAACTGGCTGTACTGCGGGTTGAACAACGGATCCGTAATCATCTGGCTCGGGTTCGCCGGGTTGTGAATCGGACCTGGGTCATTCATGCAGACCACCATCATGGTGGGTGCATATCCCGTCGGGTTCGGCGGATTGACCTCCCACGTGGAGTAAGTCAAGCCGTTGTAGGTGCCCCACTGATCGGAGTAGACGCGCGAGATTTCGTTGCCAGACCAGTCCTTGATCGAAACTGGTAGGTTTGGCGGAGAGAATTTCTCGCCAAACTGCGGCGAGAACGGATCGAACTCCGAGGTGTAATCATCCGTGATGACTCCCGTGAAGTGAGCGGCAACGTGCGCCGAGGTGAAGACCCAGAACTTCGCTAATGCCGAAGTCTGCTCCGTGAGCATCACTTCCTTGCGGTCGCACAGATTGCGCGTTGCACCAGCGAAGGGTGCGACTTCCCCTGATTGCGGGAACAAGCTGATGAAGTCAGGAACCGTGCGCGATGCGCCGACGCAGGGCCAGAAGGTCTCCACGCTTCCCGTGTCACCTTCCTTGGAGGGGAAGGTCGTGCGTCCTAGAGTCTGTGTCGGATTCTGAGGATTGTTGGGATTCTGCAGAGTATTCACTTCCGCCTGGTCAGGCAAGATGAAGATGTTGCCCAATCCGGCAAATTGCTGCGTAACCGGCGCGATGTAGTTATCGCCAATCAGGATGTTCTTGTCTTCTTCCTTCACCAGTTCGTAACCGGGAGGCACGATCATTTCAACAACGTACTTGCCGGGGGGCAGCATGGGTGCGCCGCCAACGGTAGGTGTCCACAAAGCTCCAGCAGCCGTGCCGGTTTTGGGGCGCCGATAGGCGTCGGTCGCATCCGGGTTCACCAGGCACACCGTGCAGTTCGTCCCGGTGGGCTCGCCCGTGGCAGGATCGAGGCTCGTAATACTGGGGAACGTGTAGTAGCCGTCGTATGGAGCAGGCTGCACCTGGTTCCAGTTATGCATGCCGTCGAAGCACTTGTACTGCGACTCGTATGGAACAGTGTTGGCCGCAGCGCCGTTGTTCGCATAGACGTCGAGCCACATCGGTTGATTTTCCAAGGTGAAGAAGAACAGGTCGGCATCCGTGCCGGTACTCGCACCCTGGCCCGGGCAGTTCATGTTGGGCACTGGATTACCTTTGGGGCCGGTATGGAAGCCCTGGGCCCAATCGTCCCAGCTGCTGGTCTTGGTCGTGTCGACCAGCTTAAGGCCGGTGGATCCATCCGGAGCAGTAATTTCCTGATAGAGATTGATGGTCACCCCTGGCACGTCAGGCGTCCAGCTGGTGTGAATCAACAGGCTGGGATCGTCAAACGGCCGCGTCGAAGCGTAGATCACTTCGCCGTGGATGCCGCCCGTCTCTCCAGGCACGTAGGGCTTCTTGCCGAACTCGATGAAGTTGTTCTGACCGGCGAAGCCTTGCCAACCATACGTTCCAAACGGATTCGGAGGATCAAGCCGTCCGGTGGACCCAGGATTGGCTAGAGTGACGGTGCTGGGATCAAATCCCGTGTCGCCCGAGGGGCAATCCGCCTTAGCACAGTAGTGTGCTCCCGGGATTCGCAGGTCTGAAGGCACGGGCACAACCTCGGCCGTGTTCGCCATGTTGCCGCCGATGCCGGAGCCTCCGCACGGCGCCGTGGAACTGGTGCAAGTGCCGTCGGCCGGACCACCCGCGTCATACACGACATGGGCGCCCGTGCTCTTGTAGCGTGTGGTGTCGGTTTCAATCACGTACCAGCTGAACAGCGGGAAGATTTCGTTGAAGCCCGCGTTGCCCGCCAGGTCGGTGTTGTTGAAGTTGGAGTAGCTGCCATCGCGGAAGCGGTTGTTCGTCGCAACGAGGGTGAGCCCATCTTCGCCGTCGTCTTGGATGCCGTTGCCGTTCTTATCGAAGAAGGTCTTAGTGTAGATGTTCGACTGCCACTGGTTCATTGCAATCTGGCCCAGATCGGTGAGTTTTCCGCCAGACAACCGGACAGGCGTTGAGAGCCCATCCACCAGCATGTCATTCCATTGGTCGAAAACCGTGATTCGCCAATCGCCATCGGGCAAATTGGAGAGAGTGAAGCGGCCGTCTGGACCGCACTTGGTGAAAGCAAAGTCTTCGCCGTCCGGATCGCCAAAGCTCACATAGCACTGGGTGAACGAGAAACTGCTGTTGTCACCGCTGCTGTAAAGCCTCTCGTCCGGGGTACGGCTCATGCGCTCGTCGGTTACAAGGGCGGTGACACTATTGGTGCAATTCGACCCAGTGATGTTCGGGTCGGTGCCGTTGCACACGAAGTCGTGCCGCGCATTAATGATCGCCGGGTTGGCGAATCCGATCGAGACGTGGTATCCAGCCGGACCAAATTCCTGGAAGAAACTGGGCTCGCCGATTCGCAGGAATGAATCGTGGGCTTTCTGTCCGTCAAGGGTATTGGTCTGCAGCCATTCTTCGCCGCGAGCGATGCGATCTGCTGCCGGCGTAGCCACCACGCCGTAGCGTCCGGGCATCAGGCTTGCCACAACGGCCTGCCCCGCCAGCGGCGAGAGCGTCTCTCCGTCCGATTCGAATTTCGGACAGGTAACGATGGTTCCTGTAATACCCAGGTTGCTCTGAATGCCGTTGGCACCCGTTGTCTCTTGCCCAACCAGAGCCGCAGTGGCCGCAGGATTCGAGCTGAAACCACTGACGCCTCCGATGGGACAAGAGTCGAGGCCCGTAGCCGGATCGATGGTCCCTGCCAAGCTGTTCGACAGGGGCATGTTGAACATATCGTAGGTCATCTGCCCGGTGGGGTCGCCTGTGCCGCCGGCGTCGTCAAACAGAGTGATGTTGAAGCCGCCCAGACCCGGCTCATTCGGAGACAGGACGTCAATTCCGCCGCCGCCGTCCTGCTCACCATTGAGCGGGAAATCGTCTTCAAACACGAACACCGAAAGTTTCGACGGTGGGAACGGGGCGGGCTGGGTCAGGATTGTGACCGGCGCATAGCTTGTGCCGCAGGTGCTGGCTCCCAGGCGGCAAAGTGCCGGAACTGGGGCGCCTCCCATGCCGTGGCCGCACGTGCTATTCGGCGCGCCGCTAGGATCGCAGACCGGAGCACTGAGGTAGCCGTTATTGAATGGATTCGCCGCATCTCCCGGCAGGACCGAGATGTAGTAGCGCTTGTGCGGATCCAGTACAACCTGGCTGGGATCGACTGGTGTTTGCTGAGTGCCGGTCGTCCGACATACGCCGTTGCCCACATCGCAGACCGCAGGCTGCCCGAGAACAGTCTGGCCAAATTCGCAGGACAGCGACCCTGTACAACCCGTAGCAATCAGAGGCATGTAACTGGTATGGAAGTTGGTTCCGAACGTTGGAACGATGCTGCCTCCACCGGAGCCAGGGCAACCGACCGGTGGGGGATTGGTGGTGCAACCCGGATCGACGTAGAAGGTACGGTCCTCTTCAATCACCCACCGGTAGTCGGTAATGGGTGCCTTGGTGGCCGGATCGTATACCGTCACCGCGAGCCCGCTCGGCGCCGGGAAAACCACGGCTACCGTCGTCGGCGTAGTAGAGACGGTACCTTGCGAGTTCTGCGCCTTGAAGGTGAACGTGTAGGTGCTCGGACTTGCAACCGAAGCGTTGAAGCCACCATTCTCGTCCACAGATAGCGTCAGACCGGAAGACGGGGTCACACTGGCAGCGTTAACTTTGAGCGGATACCCGGCGGCGTCCTGACAGAACGCCAGGATTCCGGGAGGTTTGATGCTTAGCGTGGTCGCCACGTTTGAGGTGTAGGCTGGCGGGACAGTACAAGAGATGCCGGTCGCCGTTTCGATGGGAGCCGTTCCCAGAGTGACGGTGGCGCAAGCCGCACCGGACGTGGCGCCGTTGCCGCAATACGTGAATGTGTCGGGACCGCTCCAGCCGGGATTCGGAACGTAGGTGAATGTGCCGTTCTCGGCCAAAGCCACAACACCCTTGCCGGCCGTGGTTACTACTCTTACGCCGAATACATTGAAGTCGTTGGCAATGACGCCTTGCGACGGATCGGTGACATGGAACGTCTGACCTGCAATGATCGAGTTGTACGTATCCGCATTCGCCTTGGCTGCCGCGAAGCTTGACGCATTCGGAAGCCCAGCCGCATTGATGTTGATGTAAGCCAACATTCCAGAATCGCGCGCGGTGGCGTTGCCAGACAGGCTCAACTCGCGGTCAAAAATGGGCAGGGCCGTTACGCCGGTCGCGGGCGTATTGATCATCACGTCATACGTCTTACCCGCAGCCATGAATACTTCGCTCTGCACGCGGGTGAGGCCGGGCAGCGGGTTTCCGTCTTCCGCGATTAGGCCCATGCCGCCCACTGCCGGGGTTCCGGTCTGTGCGCCAACAATGGAGGGAATGTGCATGCGCAGGCCGGCGTTCACCAAGCGGACCAGCACGTTGCCGCTCACGCCCAGCGGAGGATTCGACGCAAACAGAGAAGTCGAGGCGCTAGTCTTGTTGAACGCAACTCCGTTGACCAGGTAATAGAGCGGCGTGTAGTTCACCGCCGGCGGGTAGCAGGCAGCCGCTCCACCCCTGCACGGGACACCCGACAAACTAAGGTTCGCGGTGAGCTGTGCGCCGCTTCCGCCAAGCGCGGTCACGGTACTGGGAACGGAGGTATAACCCTTGCCCGGATTATCAATCGCGATGGCGAGAATCGCGCCGCTGCCGTCGACTTGTGAAACGTGCGCGGTCGCCTGCACCGTGTAACCACCACCGGTGATGGTCACTGGATTCCCAACCGCGTAACCGGTCCCGCCGATCGGATTACCCTGAGCATCAGTATTCACCGCCACAGAACTGATGCTGTCGCGGAGCACGCGAACCGAATTTTCGCTGAAGCCAGCGGTTGTAACCGCCGCCTCGATGCCACTATTCAGGATGGGATCGATCTCGCTGAACAGGAATGGAACGTCGGCGCTGTAGCTGACCCCGGGATAGGCCGTTCCCGTTCCGCCAGTCGCCGGAGGAGGTGTCGTCACCACCAGCACTCCATACAAACCCATCGCACCCTGGATGGACGGGTGCGTACCGGACTCGATCAAGTACGTGCCCGGCTTCAGGCCGGTCCAAATCAGCGACGCCGAGTTTCCAGTGGTCACTTCGGTGGCGAAGGACTGCACGCGATCCGGCTGTGGAGGAGGATTAAAGGTAGCGCCGCTCGTGTCGCCGGCGATGGGCCAAGTTGCGCCCTGAGTCGCATGACTCGGACTGGCCACCATCTTCGCACTGGTCCCGAGCCCGCCGCCCAACTGGCCGACGATCACCAGCGATGTCGGCACAGTGTTCGCGGTGGCGCCGATGGGGAACGAAAGGCTGTTCGTAAGATTAATCGTTAGACTGGTCGCCGTTCCGCTATAAGGAACCGTGATCAACGGCGGCTGCCATACCGCGCCACCTGCTTGCGGCTGACCGGCGAGGGTTCCGCAAGTGCCTCCGCCCGTTGTAGCGGTGGACAATGGCGAGGCATTGACGCAGGTCCAACCCCACATCGGGACGAGGTTGCCATCGGGCAGGATAGTGTTTTGCGGGCTCGCCGTCAGGTTCACCTGAACCTGAGCCGAGGCGGCCAGAACTCCGAGGAGGAGTGCGAGTGTAAGAAATGCCGCGGTCTTCATTTTCGTTTGAACGGAGTGGAATCGCATTGCTCTTCTCCTCTGGAGTTAGTTGGTCTCGTCGATGATGTATTCCCGAGAATCCACCAGCATCATCATCAGCATGCCGCCCGGGAAAATATTGTTAGTGGTGATCTCGCGCTCGTTATGCGAGTGCCACATGAACGCGAAGCCGGCTTCGCTGCTCGGCGAGTTCGCGATGGTGCCGGAAGGAGGAGTGACGCCGGTACCGCCGCAATTCGGCGAATTGCTTTGAGCTATCCCGCTTGCCATGCAACCCGTAGCGCGCTGGGTTGCGTCCGGACCAAGGTAGGGGCTGCCACTGAACCAGGGACCGTTGGTGAACAGATTCGGATCAGGAAGTGTGGCTGGGCCCCCGCCCGCAACATCGCCGAACGGGGCTTTCTGCACGGGCTTGTTGTGATCCTGGCACCACTCGTAATAATTGAGCGCAGTGGAATCGCCAGTGTTGTAGCCGTTCGCATCCGGCGTGCACGTCAGCTTACCCAGGGGATCCGCCGAGTTCGGAGTGTGGCCGTACGCATCCCAGTTCAGCCCCTTCGCGGTCCAGTAATAAATGCCGTCCATGGCGAGCCCGGGAGTGGTTGTCGTAGTGAACAGCAGCGGTCCTGCCAAGGCTGCGCCGGAACCACCGTTCGCGTAACTGATCGTTGAGTTGGCTGTGATCAGGTTGCCGTCACGCGCCAAGACGCGCACGTGGTTACCGTGCTCGTGGAAGGGATGCTGCCAGCGCCCCTGACCAATGATGCGAAGCAAGGTCAGTTCGCCCGGGTGCATGTGGGGATCGCCGTTGTAGGGCTGATGCGGATATTCCGTCGCGTAGTTCGGGTCCATGTCGTCAGGCATGGAACGGCCGTTGATCATGAAGTACACGGGATGATAGGGCTCGGTGGGAACTTCCAGACTGCATCCCGGCGCGCCAGGGTTGCAGCCGCCCTTCGCCTGAAGGGCGAGGACCTGCGATTCAGCTTGCGAGTGGATCTGCGGATCCATCTCGGAGAATTGGAACAGGTACTCACGGTCGTAGCAGGTGTCGGCATGGTCGTAGGCGGAGTGCGCGAGGCGATAGTCCAGCTCCGTTCCCACGCCGTTGGAACTCGCCCAGTTCGGCACTCCGTAAAGGTTGGTGCGGACCGCCGGATTGTCACAGGCAGCGGGTACAGCGTTGGGCAGAACGATGATGGCGCCGTAAAGGCCCATCTCAACCTGCAGATCGCTTTGCGTCCCGCTGTAGTACGCGCGCGTGCCTGGTGAGGTAGCAATGAATCGATAGGTCACCGTCGTGCCCGGGGCGGCTTCCTGGGTCAGCAAGCCAGCCGTACCATCTGTGAACGGCTGTAGCGTGAATCCGGGAAACAGGATCGACGTATTGCCGGCCGCGGGCGGCAGACTATTCGTCAGGGATACAGTAACCGTGTCCCCTTCGGTGACGATTAAGGTCGGTCCCGGAACCTGCATGCTGCTGCAGAACCCCGGCCGGCCTAAGTTCGCGGGCGCATAAGTCGGAGTGAATCCGCTGGCACAGCCGTAGCCCCAGGAATAGATTGCTTGCCCATCGGGCTGATTCAGGTAGGCCGGTGACGCGACCAGACTGAAGGAGTTGCCCTTGATTCCTGGCGCCGCCGCGTGAGCGGAAACCGTGAACAGGACGGCCACCATCGCCGCCAGAAGGATTTGTGCTTTTGTGATCGCTTTTCTCATGTTCGTTGCCCTCATGGCTGCGCTCCTAATTAATCCGGACTTCGGTCATCAATCCGCCGAAGTTCTCCGCATCGTTGGAAAGGTGATCAAGATTTGGGGTGTAGAGATAGAACACGCTGCCCTTCGGATACTTCGACGTATCGGTGGCATCGAGGATCACATCCAGCGACTCGCCGCCGCCTAGCGTGATCGAATTGGTCGCGTAGTAGAGGTTGTTTCCCGCCTGATCCCGAAGCAGCTTGGCGTTGTAGCCAATAACGGTCATCGGAATTCCCAGCGATGCCAATGTCTGGTACTCAGTCACATCCAGGTCGGAGATGCGGAGGAGCGCCTTCTTGCCGGCCGGGATGTTGATGATGGCGTTTAACGGCTGCGAAAAGTGATTGGCGCCATCGGTCGTCTGCGTGTAAAGCGGACCTGAGGTGACGGTGTCGGGATAGCTGCGTCCATTCAGCAGGAAGTACTTGTCCTTCATGTCGGCAAAGCCTTCGGGGTTGAACGTCATGCCGACAAAGTGGAAGTTGGGATCGAAGCCGTGAATCTGGATGGGGTACTCAACGTCGTAATATGTAGAGCCGTCGCCATCGTTGTACGCGTAACCGCTGGTTCCGCCGGTCAGCACGGTTGCAGCACCGGTAGCGCCGTTGTCGCCCCCCACGGGCAGCGGATTACTGCAAAGAATGTCAGTCTCCGACTTGCAGGCCGTGCGCAAATCGTTCTCCTGCGCCTGCAAAGCCGCGTAGAGGTGAGTTGTCGAAGGAACCCGATCCTGCCGCGGACGCACGTAGATCTGCCCCACCATGCCCATCTGCAGGTGCTCAGGCGGCGTGATATGGCAGTGCCAGAAATAAGTGCCTGCATCTGGAGCCAGGTAGTAATAGGTGAAGCTGGCGCCGATGTTGATGGCGACTGATGCGTCCGGCACGCCGTCATAGAACGAGGAAGCGTTCGGATAGCCGTGGAAATGAACGGTGTGCTGCTCGAACAAGTCGGGGCGCATGATCATGCCCACGTTAGTCAGGGTGAGAAAGAATTCGTCATCCTCGTCAATGGCCATCAACGGCGCCGGGATGTTGCCGTTCATCACGCCGACATCCATGATGGGCCGCGGATCGACGTGCCCGTCGTACGCAGAAGGAGTGGCAGCAGTGGCTGTAGGAGACTCATTCACGTCTGCCAACCCCGTCGCCGCTGCGGTGAACGTGAAATTATCGGGAGCCGGGAATCCGTAATTGGTAACGCCGCCCGGGAAGGTTGTAACGTTCGCGGCGGTAACTGTCCAGGTTCCGTCGTAGCCCACTCCCGTGCCCGAGATAACGACCGAGTCTCCGTTGTTGAGCCCCAGCGGCGAATTGGTCTGGACGTAAACCGTATTGCCAGACTCAGCGATGTCATAAATGGTGACCAGGTTCGTCACGTTGAGGGCGAGCCCCACCGCACCGTTGTAGGAGAACTTGTTCAGTTGGGTCGTAGTCACCGGAATCGATGGCGTTGCCCCAAGATCGGTCGTCGCTGGGTCACCAGGTGCCATGACCTGGCCCGGCATGTTAAAGACAGCCGGAAACTCGGTTCCGGCTTTTCCGGCGGCAATGTCGGCCAGTCCAGAGAGCGGGCCGAACGAGAACATATACGTCTGCGTGCCGTCGGCCATGGTCGAGAATCCGTCCCCGCCGGAAATCTGCTGGCATTTGATGGCTCCGTTCACATTGGCTTTCGGCACCAGGTAGCCACCATTCTTTGACGTCGTCAAAGTTGTGGGACCGGTGTACTCAGGTTCGGCATTGACATTGGTCAGGTTCGAAGGATGGGTGATCGTGGAAGTGGGACATTGAACCCGGAATGACTGGGCGCTCGCACACACCGTCACGACGCAAAAGAAAATGAAAATCGGCAAGCGAACCTGGAATCGATTTCTCATGGACGACCTTTCCTGGAAGATGCGTTCAAGATTGCTCACTGTGTCGGCCAATCGCATTTCCAACGCCGCGCAGTGGCGTGACGTGTGCGCAGATTAGGGGCGAAGAAGAAATTCAATTTTGAGCGGCAGCAAACAAAGGCGTGCGCCGCACTTCATTTCACTAACAATTGACAACATGAAAAAATATGGAAATCTACGCTCCACTTGCGTGAGTGATTTTCTATTTGTAAGTGAAGAATTTATTTGTAAAAAGATTTTGCAATTTATGCTTTAGCCGGACATTTCCTTCTGCGGCAGGGACTTGTCCCTGGGAAATATCAGCTGGAAACCCGCGCCAGACTGGCTCTTTGATGTGCCGAGGCTGTTGGTACTCACAGACCAAAAAAGATGGATTCCCCACCTTTGTTCAATTGACACGGCGAGTGGTTTCTATGAAGATGAGCTCTGTAATCCTCCTCCGATCGATCGAAACTCTAAGTGCAAGCTGTTGGGCGGCTGTTCATTTAGTCCCGGAAATTCGCAATGAGGGGGCTGACCTGCAACACAGTTTCCCCAGGTTTCAACACAGGATTCACCAGCCGCGTACGATCCGATTATTTTCGGAATGAGTTGTTAAATTTGTTTCACGAGTGTTCTCTACTGTCATGACTGGCGTAGTCGCTAAAAAAGGAAACAAGTGGTCATCGGCGTTTTGGATCATTGTCCTTACAGGAATGGCGTCTCTGGTCGTGATGGTAGCTGTCCTGCAATACCGCTGGACGAAGCAGTTGATCGAAGCCACTGCGTCTGACATGGGGAACAGCTTGCGCCCGCTGACGATCGGCTGGCATCTGGATTTTTATGGCGAGTTGTCGGCGATCTGCGTGGCCCTGCAGGTGGGACCCGATTCGGGGGCTCACGATGGTTGGAGCGATTACCTGCAGCGTTACACGGAATGGAGCCGACAGGACGCCGCCTCTTATTCTCCGGACACCAGCAACGCAAATCCCGACCTGGTAGAAGATGTTTTCATCTGGGAAACTAGCGATAATCGGCCCAAATTGCGGCGCCTGATTCCTGGAGAGCAGAAGATCGTGCTCTCAGAGACTCCCGCACGCTTGGAGCAACTGCTGGACCGGTTACAGAAGTCCTCTGCAACTCTTCCGCAGGCGTTGCGGGCATGGCAACAACCTGGCGCGTCCTGGCAGAAACCCTCCACAAAACTGCGAACGCTGTCGTCTTTAGGACTTCCGCGATGGAGCGGCGCCATGATCGGATGGCAATTCGACGAAAATATTCCTGCCGTGGTTCACCCTCTGCTCCACCACGTGCGCCCGCTCGATTCGCAAAGCCGAGTGCGTGACGGAGGAGTCGATTGGATCGTCGTTGTTCTTAACCGCAACACGATTCAGTACAGAATTATTCCCAATCTGATGAAGCGCTATTTCGCCGGGTCACAAGGCCTCGAGTACAAGCTCGCCATTGTCGAGGACGGCAAAGTGCGGCATATTATCTATTCTTCGGATTCGGATTTTCCTAGCGGTGACGCCGCCGATCTCGATTCGCAGCTGAACATTTTCGGACCTTCGCCGGGCCTGGGAGAAGTTCACGACTGGCACATTGCGAAAAATTATCCGGTTGGACGTGGCAATAGCTTTTCCGGACTGGTCTGGTTTCCCGTAATCCAATATGGCGACCAGGATGCTCCCTGGATGCTGCTATTGCAACATCGCACGACACCACTACAGGCCATTGCAGGTGATATCTGGCGCAGAAATATTCTGACCGGCGGAGTTGTCTTGCTGCTGTTGACCATCGATATGTGCTTGATCGTTGTGGCGAGTCGACGCGCCCACAATCTGGCACGCTTGCAGCTGAACTTTGTCGCTTCGGTCTCGCACGAACTTCTCACTCCCCTCTCGGCAATCTACTGCACCGGGCAAAATGCTCAGGATGGTCTGCTGCAGAGAACAAGCGAAGTCATCGAGCACGGCTCAATCATTACTTCTCAATCCCGCCAGCTGATCGAACTGGTGAAAGACATCCTTCTTTTTGCTTCGACCAACGGCAGTCCGAACCGGTATGTACTGCGCCCAATCAGCGTCAATGAGATCGTTGACTCTGTTCGCCGCGACGTCGCGGTGCTGATCGAGGACGGAGGATTCACCCTGGAAGAGCAGTTGGAGCCGTACTTGCCCCATGTCATGGGAGACCTGCGCGCGATCACTCATTGCCTCCAAAACCTGATCACCAATGCCATGAAGTACAGCGGCCAAAGCCGCTGGATCGCCATTTCTGCTTCTCTTCATCCTTCCGGAACCAACGATGAAGAAGTTCGGATCAGCGTCCACGATCATGGGGTCGGCATCCCAGAGTCGGATCTGCAACACATTTTCGAGCCGTTTTATCGCGGCAAAAAGAGTGTGGATGCCCAGATTCACGGCACCGGGCTTGGACTCGCCGTGGCCAAGCGGATCGCAGAGGCCATGGGAGGAAAACTATCAGTGAAAAGTCCGGATGGGATTGGCAGCAGGTTTACTCTGCATTTGATGGTGGACAGGCGCCCGCACTCGAAAATCGAGCGGCAGCCTGAATTTTCTCAAGTAAGCTCATGAGGCCTGGATGAATGAACACGTTTTAGTCGTTGAGGATGAACAGGCACTGCGTAATGCACTGGGAGTTCGTCTGCGATCCGAGGGTTATGTTGTTGATATGGCCGAGGATGGTCAGGTGGCGCTCGAAAAAGCTACTAATCTCTCTTTCGATCTGATCATTCTCGACGTGATGTTGCCTTATCATAACGGACTCGATGTGTGCCGCACGGTTCGAAGAATGGGCCTCGCCACGCCGATCCTTATGCTCACCGTCAAAGATCAGGTGGTCGATAAAGTCGTCGGCCTGAAGTTGGGAGCGGACGATTACATGACCAAGCCGTTCGACGCCGCTGAATTGATGGCGCGAGTCGAAGCACTGCTGCGCCGTGCGCCTGCCCATACGGGCCAAGGAGTGCATCAGTACGGATCCATTGTCATCGATGTTTCACGCAGCGAGGTCACACGTGATGGCAAATCGGTGCGACTGACGGCGCGCGAATTTCAGCTTCTTTGCTATCTCATGGAGCGTGCCGGAAGTACAGTTCCGCGGAAGGAGCTTCTGCGTTCCGTCTGGGGCTACGATTCGGAAGCCTTTACCCGTACGGTTGATTCTCACATCGCCACCTTACGGCAGAAGCTAGGCGAGGATCCCAAGCGCCCAGAACTCATTGTTACGGTCTCCGGCGTCGGTTATAAGTTTGTAGGCGAAAGCGTTCGCCGCCAGAACGCATAATTGTTGTTGTCGAGGAACTTTGTTGCGCCGCTCCTCTGACGGCCATTCCTACTTCATCGCAAAAACCAAAGTTGGCTCAGCCCCTGAGCTCTGTTCGGATATCGTAAGCCCATTCGCCTCATCCAATTAAATGGAGGAGTTTAGGATCGCAGGATTTTTATGAAGCTGTCGGGATGGCAAGTGATCTCCAGCTCCTTCCTCGCACCGCTTTTGTGTCTGCCCGCCTAGACTGCAGATACTGACTCGTATTCGTGTTCGCCACGGACACGTATTCAACGCTGCCGGGGACTCTTAACTATGTTGAGGACAAGCCCAGTTCAATGGAAATGCTCTCGATTCCAAATCGAGCGAACTGATAGTGTCGACTTCAACCAGTCGATATCCTGCCACACTGGTAACCTGCGGGACTTCGGGGCAGCCGTGAGTTATGTGGAAGTCGCGTACTTAGTGCCCTCGAAAACTGATCTCTGTTATCTGAACATTTTCCATCCGCCGAATTTTGGGGGTTTGTGAGTCAGCTGGGCTTTTTCAGCACCCACGCTTGATGGCCTCGACCACCGTCAACATGACGTGACCTCGCTCACTGCAATCTGCCGAACTCTCGAGTTAAGTAGAGGAACGTGGAGAACGCGAGGCGGCTCGAGAACTAGCAGTTCAGGATGAGGCGGTTGACTATCTGAGGATCCCGGCGCGATTCGACAGCGGCGTTGACGAATCTCGGCCGTATGATTCTGCGGTTGTGCCCTTTAGATTCATCCGAGGCGGAACAAGGGGAAAACAATGGAGAACGCGCTCGGTTTAGTGATGACGGGCGGGGGTGCTCGCGGTGCTTATCAAGTCGGCGTTCTTAAGCGCATTGGCGAGATAAAGCGAGTTCAAACGCACGGCAACCCTTTTCGTATCATAGGAGGCTCTTCTGCTGGCGCGATTAATGCCGCTGCCCTTGCCGTGGGTAGTGACGATTTTGCTTTGGCGACCAAAGTTCTCGCACAGGTTTGGTCGGATCTCAGACCCTCCGATGTCTTTCGCTGTGATCTCTTATCACAGGCCCATAATTCCCTCACTTGGATATTAGATCTCTCCTTTGGAGGAATTCTCGGTGGAGGTAACGCCCGATCTTTATTAGATGCGACTCCTTTGAAACACTTTCTCAACACACACCTCCATTGCGATCGAATCCCGGACAACATCAAGCGTGGGTATCTTTACGCACTGGCCATCTCCGCAACTAACTTTAACTCCGGAGAAAGTTATCTCTTCATTCAGGGGAAAAAAGGCCACCCGATGTGGAAACGAGTCCGGCTGGTGACAGTTGCGACAAGGATCACTGTCGACCACATTTGTGCGTCGGCTGCCATCCCTTTGATCTTCCGGCCTGTACGACTAGAAGTCCAACGGCAATCGGCTTTCTTCGGTGATGGCTGCGTGCGCCTTCAACAACCTCTCAGCCCGGTCATCCGCGTGGGGGCGGAGAAAGTTTTCGCGATCGGTGTCCGCTGCGAAAACCTCGAACATCACAGAGAGGCCACTGATGAGAGAGATCCTTCTCTCGCGCAAGTCATGGGAGTTCTCTTCAATGTGATGTTCCTGGACCATCTTGCTACTGACATCGAGCACCTTGAACGCTTGAATCAGCGGCTCAGCAATGGGCACATCATTCACCCTGCATTGAAGGATATGAGGAGCTGCGCCCTTTGACATCATTGCTCATGACGCCTTCAGTCGATTTGTCACAACTGGCAGAGCAACACCAGAGAGACATCCCCTATCTCATCCAGTACTTCGTAAACAGTTTGGGACGAGATGCAGCTTCGTGTGCGGATCTGATGAGTTACTTGCTGTTTGCCTCTCAATATACTCGTGCCCTCATTCAGATTGGCTACGAGGATGCCAGCCAACGAATCGATGAAATCGAGAGTTTTCTCTATTCCTCCGATGATGCGATCGCCAAAAGCCCTCCGGCTCGCGCAGTTGGAACAAGCAAGTCGCGACAGATCGACTGAGCTACAGTGAAACGGGCTGTCCCTCGATTGATCCTGAGTTGCTGCGCATTCTGCTGATCGGTTCGAGCAGTTGTTTGAACAGATCCTGCGGCAATGCATGGAAGTCGGACTGTTGCAGGGCAAGCACCCGTCGGTGGGTGCAGTTTCGTTGAGAGTCGCATTTCACGTGAGCAATAAGCGGAAGCAGTCCAGTTCCCGGATCCAGAGAGCCTACTCCACCCAAGAGCACGCGCCGCCGGGAGCATTTTCGCAGTAGAGCACACGCCACGATTTCGGCTTGTGCGCCGCCGTCCAAGCGAATCCTCGAATGAAGTAAGGTTTCGCCCAGACCTCGCTATCGATAGTGCGCGGCGCAATCACGGTCACCTGAACAGTGCCTTCGGCCGGAGCGCCACGATGCGGGTCCATGATGTGTGAATACCGGTGTCCGCCAACACGGAATGATTTCTCGTAGCTGCCGGAAGTTGAGAGAGATTCATCTTTCACGAACAGCTCCGCCGCGTTCTTCCGGTGATCCCAAGGATCGGCAATGTTTATCGGCCAACCGCGGGGCTCGTCCGGAGGTTGGCCCAGCCCGAAAATACTGCTGCCGGATGCGGCGACAAGCGCGTTGCGAAAGCCTCGTGCGCGCAAAATTTCTACCATGCGGTCGACGGCATAGCCCTTGCCTACTCCGCCGGGATCGATTTCGACTCCATGTCGATCGAACCGTACTGTTTTCTTCCGCCCGTTCAAGTGCACATGGCGGTATCCCACAATATCGAGAGCGTTCCGGAGCTGGTCGGGAGATGGAACACGACGCTCTCCTCCGAAAAAGCCCCAGGCGCGCATCAGAGGACCGACGGTGAGATCAAAGGCGCCTTCACTCGCGCGGCTGTACTCCATGCAATCGGAGAGGAGGCGGAACAACTCCGGCGAGACTGCGACCGGATGTGCGGCGGCTTCGCGATTGACACGACTCCACTCGCTCTCAGGCCGGTAGTTGGAGAGCATCGCGTCCAGCCGGTGAACTTCGTCGAATGCTGCGTCGATCGCCTGGTTCATCGACGCTTCATCGGAGCCATAGAGGACGACCGAAAATGTCGCCCCCATGGCCTCCGTGTTCTTGTCCAAACGCTGTGCTCCGGCTGCTTGAACCAGAAGGAGCGCTGCGATGAGGGCGAGACACAATCGCATCAGGACTGTCCCTGCCCCTTGGGCATCTGGTTCTTCCAAAAAGCTTCGTACTCGAACATTGCTTCTTTGATGGGCACGCCGCGCACATCAATCTGGCTCAGGTCGGCCGATCCCAATCCTGCGGCCTCGGCCAAAAGCATCATATTATCGGCATATTGGAAGGTCTCATCGCCGGGGTGTAACTGGTCCGGAGGATGATCCTTGGGATTCTTAAACACGCGATAGGGCGCCTCATGGCGGCCGGCGCGGGGGTTATAGCCCATGCAGGCCGCGGCCACAGTGTCGGTATTCACGCAGTTCTTGCCGACAACGAGGATACCCGGATGCACGGGCTTGGAACCCAGGACCCATGGACCCTCGCCGCCGACCATGGAGACGATGCCGTCAGCAATCGCGAGGTCGACCGGCCGGGACCCGAGAATATCTACCAGAACTCGAGGCAACCGCCATCCTTCGTAACGGGTCGACTTCGGATCGAGTTCGACGGGAGCGCCCGCAGGCGCCTGCGCGTATCCGTAGTGGAAGACTTGCTCCCGGTCGCGATATATACCTAGCGGCGTGATGCCAAACAAGTTCTTGATGCAGATTGTAAGACCCATCTCTTCGTGATTTTTCATCTTGCCCATGCTCACGAAGAAGTCGCAGTCTTCATAGGAGTGGTTCACCTGGAATCCCGGGAATACGTTGGGTTTGCTGTGGACTTTGAGCAGAGAGTATTGCTTGCCTTGACCGAGGTTGTTGGTGTCCTCGAATTCGACTAGCGGCGCCGCGTTGCGGATCGCGTTCACGTCCCAGCCGCCCGAGAGCAATTTGTCTTCGAGTTTGTAATCGCGCTTGCGACTTTCGCAACTTTCCAGGATGCGGATGCGCTTCGCGCCGAGCGCACCGAAGGCTGCAACCGCGGCGCCGACCACACTGGGATGCACCCAGTGCGTGTCGCCCGCTGTGTAACCGGGGAATCGTCCGTCACCTGTTAGATTGACTTTAATCCCGACCGTCTTGCCCTTAACCTGCTTGTCGATTCCGCCGATTTGATCGAACATCTGGCGGAATCTGCTCGTGAGATCCTCGTCGTAGCTGCGGACCTTGGCGACGGAGACCGGCTCCGCCGGTCCCGCCGATACGGGCTGCGCTTCTTTTCTTGGCCGCGCTTCGGCTGGCTGTGCTGCCATCGCTCCCGCCGCAAGACCGGAAAGTACCAGCCAATCGCGCCGCGTCAGATGTTCTCTCATCGTATTCCTCCTCTTTATTCCATTGAGACCACATTCCATAAGATCAGCTTCGGAACCGTCACTTCCGTATTTCCGTCTTCCTCCCGCAGCGGCAATTCCAGGGAGGCGCCCTCGGGTGTTTCCAAATGAGCGGAGCGGAACTTCCCTGCTACCCGAAGCGTGATTGCCTCCACGGGATGATCGAAATAATTGACTAACTGCACGACCAGAGCTTGTCCGGCACCGCCTCCGCTGGTCGATGTAATGACCGATGGCACATTGAACGGGACCACCCCCAGGTCCTTGTCGGAGAGTACTTCCTTGAGGTCGCGCGCCACCGTTTCAGGATCTGGATCTTTGTACACGATCACCTGGCCTTTGCCGGCAGCGACGTCGGTAGATGGCTCGGTCTTCGGAGCACCGCCCCATGATGGGCCTGCGAATACGAGCCCGCCGTTCTCAGCGAAACCCTGCAGCAGTTTGCGCTCGGCATCAGACAGCGGTTCGAGTTCAATCGCCACCAACGCGCGAAATTTCGCCGCTGCAGCGGCGTTCAGCTCGGAACGCTTCAGCAACTGATAAGGGACCTGGCGGCGCGTCGCCAGTTTCAGGTACTCATCGGCGGTATCCTGCTTTGAAGGATCGAGCACGATTCCCACATTTCCATAGGCAGTAAGATCGCGCCCCCTCGCACGGTCTTCCGAAAATTTCAGATAACTTGAGAGACGGTGCCATGTTTCGCCTGCCGAGGCATCCCCGGCGAGCAGTTTGGCACGCAGGCTATCGTCGAGCGAGACAATCCACCGTCCGCCCGCTGCGGCAGCATCGGCTATGGCACGCTCGTAATCGATTGCCGTTGCATTCTCGAGCTGGCTGCTGATCCACACTGGGCGCGAGCGCGAGGCGAGAGCAAACGACCGCACCAGCCATATGTTCGATTCGAGCCAGGGCTGACTCGATGGTGAACCGCGGATGCCCATTTCCGAGAGATTGCGCCCACTCGGAGGCGCACCCGCAACGGCGACGACGGGTGCTTGCCTCCATCGCCACGAAGCCGCGTCCCGGGCGATCTCGACGACTAACATCGATCCTGCGGCTTTGCGCAAATCGGTAGCAAAGTCCGGGGTGAACTCACCATCCAGCACAAGTCCATCGAGCGCTGCCCCCACAGCGTTTGCAGAGATTTTCGACGCGTCGCCTGCCGCGTATACAAGGCCGAGTACGGCCAGACCGCGCTTGTGTGCCGCCTCCGTATAAACCGTTAAGAGTGCCTGCTGTTCCCTTTCGGCAGCCGCATCGGCGGATGCGCTCCATGTGACCAGAAGGCAGTTCGCGGGAGAGCCCTCAAGCAGGCCCAGCGTGGCTGGTTCGTACCAGCGGGCGAGGGCGTCTCGGACCGTCACATCGGCAGGAAGCGTTTTCGTGCGGGTTCGCCAGGCATGTTCTAACGGGCCACCAGTCCAGCGAATGGGAACCCACATCTCCGGAGCTTGGGTAGCCGAAGCTCTCAAGGTGCACGACAGTAAGAGGAGGACTAGTAGCCGGCAGAACCACACACTGGGCGGTCCAAGAGAAGCAATTGATGCTGAGATCTTCCTGATAACGAATCTTCGGTCGCGTCGTGCCCGTGAATGCGCCCAGTTCGTCCATACTAAGAGGACAATTACGCTGGTCGTAACCGATTCAGCGCTGATAACAAAACCGATCGCGGCAAGGCTGTGGATCTCCATGAAAGAGAATGCTCAAACACATCTTTACGCGATCAGCCAGGAAAGAATCTGTGACCGCAATCACTACTAGCTCTAGTTGTTGCGATGATGATCGCAGCTCTTGCTCTGTAAACTACCGCCACTGCATTTTTCTAGTTGCGGATCGCGTCCTTGCCGTCACGCTGTTGGACGAGGTAATTGGCAATACCCATGCCGAATCGTGAGGGTGATGGCTTGGTTGCGTCAACTGTGGCCGCCGTGTATGACAGCCGGACAGAACAATGGTGCTGGGGATCGCCGTACGCAGCGACGTTGCTTATGACTACGTCTTGATACCTGACAGTATGCCAATGATGAGCAACGTGTCGGCGCCAGCATGAAACAGCGCCGAACCCCACAATTCTGTATTCGCCTCGAAGTCGTTTTCATGAGTTTTCTCGGGCCGCGGGCCCTAGCTGACAACTGAGGCAGGACAGAATAAAACCCCGGAGCACACCGACTCGGGTTGTTTTAAACACGCGGGCTCGCCCGAGCTTACAATTTGCGAGTGGGAAATCCCAGAATGGCAGACGATCTAAAGCGTGCGGTTGTTTGGAATAGCCTCCCGATCGATGGCACGGATTATTGTGCTCTCACTGCCGAAGGGTGGGTCTTGAAAGGCACGGTCGTCGGAGTTCTGAAAGATCAGCACCCGATGCTGGCGAACTATGAAATCTATTGCGACGACAACTGGCTTACACACCGAGTTGAAGTGGAACGCACCATCGGAAGCGACACGAAGACTCTCAGCTTGAACGTGGAGAGTCGCGGCCTGTGGCGCACTCCCGGGCAAGAGTTGCCCACGCTGCGCGGCTGCAACGACGTTGATCTCTCTGTGACACCTGCCACCAATACCTTGCCCTCAGACGTCTTGACCTCGGTATCGGAAAGAGTGAATCGGTCATAGTCGCTTGGGTCAAGTTCCCCGAGCTTGAGATTCAACCTCTGTCGCAACGCTACACACGTCTTACCCAGGGCACCTATCGCTATGCAAGCAACACAGGATTTTCGGCAGAGATCACTGTCGATGATCTTGGTCTGGTGACCGATTACCCGAGTGGATGGGAGCGCATCGCCTCGTTGTAAAGATCAACACTTGTCTCACTCAGCCCCTCTTGAGAACAAAATGCTTGACGATTCTGGTCTCTCGCCAAACTTTGGCGAAACCCCCTTTCTCTAACCTCGTGCAACCGACCCAAGTCCGCTTCCGTCCCAGACGAGGACCTTCGACCACCGGTCGTGTACCTCGCTTGGGCGCTGACAACTCTGTCGTCGCGGTCATCCGAACACTTCAACATAGACCCCGACATTGGAACAGATGTGTTGGTTAGACGCTTACGATTGAGATGTCGTGGCCGCGAGCCGGCGAGAGTATGGCGCGTGCTGCTGCCACTGCGGGGTTGCGAGCTCAAAGTCGGGGCCACCGTGCAAAAGCACCGCTTTCGAACAACCGCTCGCGCCGCACCAGCACTGGCTAGTCCTTTCCAACATCAACCTGTCGGGCAGGAATGCGAGAATTAGGGGATAATACTCGCCCAAAATAGCTTCGGTGCTGCAAATAACTTCTCCAGACACAGTCCGACGAATCCAACGGGTGCAAACCGTCACAATCGCATGGATGAGTGTGGAGGCTGTTGTGTCCCTCTTCGCAGCTTGGCGGGCACAGAGTCCCGCCCTGCTTGCATTCGGTGGAGACAGCGCCATCGAACTTTTCTCGGCCGTCCTCGTGCTGTGGAGATTTCGTGCCACTACTGTGCGCGAGGACGCAGAAAGACGGGCTGCACAGGTCGCGGGAACCCTGTTGTTCACGCTGGCTGCCTTTGTGGCAGTCACTTCGAGTGCGAGCCTACTGGGGTATGGTGAACCGCGCCCAACATTTCTGGGAATTGCCATTCTGGTTGGCGCAACCTTCGTCATGCCGTGGCTCGCGAAAGAGAAGCGCCGTCTTTCTGCAACCACGGGGAGTGCAGCGTTGAGGGCGGACGCCGCGCAATCGGCGTTATGCGCTTACCTGTCGCTGATCGCCTTGGCGGGACTCGCGATCAACGCTATCTGGCACCTGAAGTGGGCAGACCCGCTTGCGGCCTTGGCCATTGTCCCTCTCATTGTTTGGGAGGGACGGGAAGCCATACGCGGAAAGGCTTGCGGCTGTTGCTAGTTCGGCTCCGCGTCCTACCCCGACCTGCCGTTGGAATCGTAGCTTCCTTTTAACCGAATCTCGCTTTTTTTCGGCCGGGACATCGGGTGCACGCGCGTTCATAAACGGGTAAAGCGTACCATCGGGTATGAGCACAATACATCCAGAATGTCTCGACTGGGACCCTTCTAATCGGTCAGTTGTTGCCGATGCCTTGCTGCGGCGAGAGCCAGACGAAGAAGAAGACGAAGACGACGACGACGACGACAAAGATAAAGATGATGATGATGAAAACAACGAGGGCTACTCGGAGTAAATATGCCCTGGAAAATCAGGTCTGGGCGATTTGGCTTCAAGGAGTTCATTCGCATATCGGTCATGACGCACGTCCGAACCTCGCCCAGCTACTCCCAGTCGAATGGGAAGCTAGAACGCTGGCACAAGTCGCTGAAAAGCGAATGCATTCGGCAGCGGACGCCGCTGTCCGCCGCGCCAGCGGCTTAGTCCTTGCCCACGATACGGGAGCCATCGGCCTAGCTGAGCGTGTTTAGGTTGCACATCACTCGAAGCGATAGCGGAGGGTTTCTGCCACAGCGCGATAGCCGATTCGTCGGTAGATAGAGTTGGATGTGGGATTGCCCAAGTCAGTGTAGAGGGCGCAGCGAAGCCCAGCGTCACGCAGCTTTTTCGAGAGCGCATGAACGCATGCCTCCGCGTAGCCATGCTTCCGTTTTTCGGGTGGCGTGTAGACGCCAGACATACGGACTACGCCCTGCACCGGTTCTCGGCCAATGACCATGGAGACGGCTTCTCCGCTGCGATCCCACACCCACAGTTGTCCGGCTGTCAAACCTTTGTCCACACGCACTTCGGTAGCGTCGGCGGACTCACCGATCTCGTGCTGAAAAGCACGACTCCAGAGAATCATTAGGCTGCGCTCTTGCGCACCTGCCTGCCGTAACTTTCCTGCGACGTTTGGAGCCTCTCCGGTTTCCAAAAATTCGTAAAGGCGGTTTCCCTGGAAAGGAGTGGCTGCCGATTTGGTACGCTCACTCCACTGACCAGCGAACGTGGCTGCAGTTGCGGCCTCGCCGTTGACTCCCGGTAGAACGACACCTACTTCAGCAATCGCATCGGCCATCGCGGTTGCCACCGGCAGTTCCATGGGTGTCAGCGTAGCTGGAAATGTCGGTGGCGACTGTACGACAACGCCGACAACGTCATCCCGTTGAATCGCCATCCAATAACGACCCGGATCGCCTTCTGCAGCGCGTGCGTGCAGAATCGACAGAATCAGATTGTGGCGAACGGGTTGAGAGGAAAGGAAGACTCCAGCTCTGCTCAAGACGAATACAGGATCGTCGCTGAACAACACCTTGAGTTCCATTCGGGAGATCTTACCCGATTTGGAGCAACGTGGGCTTGAGCGGTCGCCATTCCTGGGACCATTGTTCGAAGGCTTCGTCGCAGGAGAGACAGCGGCTTTGCCAGCGTTGGATTGGGAGACGGACAATGAAGGCGGCGACCAAGTCGTCCCATCGAGCTCGGTCGCCGCTTTGCCTCGTGATGCGAGTTACTTCACGTCAACGGTCATGCGCATCCACGGGTGGATACAGCACTGAAAGCGATGTTCCCCCTTTGCCAGCCCGGTAACTTCGGTGTGGCTGCCTTGGAGGATTCGCGTCTTAGCCACGGCAACGCTCGAAAAGCCAGCTGCACATTCAGGCACTGGCGCCGCTCCTCCGTTCAGGCCCGGGATAAAGCCGCCGCCAAAGTTCCGCACCTCGGTGAAGGTGTGAGGCTCGCCCCCCTGATCAACCACGCTAACGATCGTCCCTTCGGGGATATGAAGGGTATCGGGCTCAAAGTCCCACTTCGGGTCTGGAGTTCCGTTGGCTGCCTCCTGAAGTAAGTCGGTGAGTGTCGTCGAGTATCCCAGCGCGATGTTCTTGCAGAAATCGGGCCCCAACGCGACATTGAAGGTTGTTGGATCGCATTCGTCCAGGGCTACGACCTGAGCGAGACGCGGTGGCTTTTGTTGGTCTTGCGCGAGGCTATACGTCACGCCGGCAGACGCAAAACTGAGCGTCAATGCGGCGATGAATGACCTCGCGAGGAGGCGGTTTGTGAGTATTCGCATATTGTTTTCTCCTTCGCTGTTGTTTTGTGTTTGGAATTGCCCGTTTTGCAAAAATCCTCCGCAACATCTTCGGTGAGGACTCTTGGGATCTGACCTCTGAACCCGCATCTACCGTTTTGCCAACATCACCGTTACCGTCTGGGGAGCCCGCGCCTCTAAAAGCGCTTCCCGTGCCAAGGCGCGGTCATAGACCAGCACCTCACCCAGACTGGCGAGTGCCAGGGAATACACGCAGAGTCGTCCATCTTTTTCTTTGACAAGCAACTCGCTCCCAGCACTCGTATTCTCGTCGTGAATCCCACTCATGAAGCGGGCGACAGGACGGCCGCTGGCGTCTTTGATCAGTGCGGCAGTCGGCGAGTCGATAGACTCGATGGTGATGGTGTAGTCGCCAGGCTGAAGAACCTTCTTGTCCCACTGGACTTGAGTGGTTAGCGTGAACTTTCCCGTGAAGATTGGAACGCCGGTCTGAGCCTGTGTACTACCGATCAAGAAGAGGCTCATCAACAGGGCTGTGGCCAACACTTGGCTTCCTAGATTTCGTGAATTCGTTTTCATAGGATTCTCCTTTTTTCAGCGCTCGGATCACCAGGAATGGGAAGACGGACAGCGTGAGCCAACGCCTCTCGGCAATCCGCTGGTAGTCACTGAAATACCTCTATCTGGTAAGGCGGGAACTGATCGAAGAAAACCGCAATGAAGCGCAGAAAAAGCCTCTCACATCCATCGCAGCGGCTGGGATTTTGCCCGTTTTCGTTGTAATGTATTAAAACTTCGAGGCTTACATGGATATACCCTCCAAGGACGAGGTCACGCTGCTACTCAAAGCTTGGAGTGTCGGGGACGAGCGAGCCTTGGAAAAGTTGACGCCGCTGGTGTACCGGCAATTGCACCGGATCGCACAAGGCTATATGGCGGGAGAGCGCTCCGGCCACATTCTGCAGACCACCGCACTGGTCAACGAAGCCTACCTACGGTTGGTGGATTGCAGAAAAGTGAACTGGCAGGATCGGGCGCATTTCTTTGCCGTGTCAGCGCAGTTGATGCGCCGCATTCTCATTGATTTTGCCCGCTCGCGTGGCTATTTGAAGCGAGGCGGCGCCGTTCCTCACATTTCTTTGGAAGAGGCTCCGTCAGTGTGCAACGAACCCGACGTGGATCTGGTGGCACTGGACGATGCCTTGAAGGCATTGTCTGCAGTCGACGAAAGAAAAAGTAAAGTTGTGGAGCTGAAATTTTTCGGCGGATTGAGTGTCGAAGAAACAGCTGAAGTTTTGAGCATTTCCAGCGATACCGTGATTCGGGACTGGAGATTAGCCAAGATTTGGCTATTGCGGGAGTTGAGCCAGGAATCAAGCCATGAAGCCTGAGGTTTGGCGTCGAGTTGAAGAACTTTGTCAGCGGGTTTTGGAGGTGGATGAAAGCCGCCGCGCTGAATTCCTCCAATCTGCTTGTGGAGGTGACGATGAACTCCGGCGCGAGGTGGAGTCGCTGCTGGCCCACGAGAAAAAGGCTGAGCAGTTTATGGAATCTTCTGCGCTGGCCGCGGCAGCCAAAATCCTTGCCAACGAAACTCCCTATGAGGGCGGGGAAAGCCTTATCGGTAGCACGGTTTCACATTACCGTGTGATTGAAAAGCTGGGTGGTGGAGGGATGGGTGTCGTCTACAAGGCGGAGGACACCGACCTCGGTCGCTTTGTTGCTCTTAAATTTTTGCCCGAAGATGTTGCGTATGACCCCCAGGCGCTCAGCCGCTTCCAGCGTGAAGCCAAGGCTGCGTCGGCGCTAAACCACCCCAACATAGTAACCATTTACGAACTGGGACACCTGAACGGCACGCACTATATCGCAATGGAGTTGATTTGCGGTGAAACGCTGCGTGATCTGATTGCTTCGGGGCCGCTGCCGTTTCGCAAGGCAATTGCTATCGCGACCCAAATCGCCGACGCTCTGGCCAAGGCACATGAGACCGGTTTGGTTCATCGTGATCTGAAACCTGAGAACCTGATGGTCGCTCACGATGGTAACGTCAAGATTCTTGATTTTGGTCTGGCGAAACTCCGCGACCACCCCCCCGACTCGGAGGGCTCGACCCGGGGACCCCTTACGGACCCGGGAACCGTCATGGGGACGATCGGCTATATGTCGCCGGAGCAGGCGAACGGCGGGACTGTGGATTTTCGCTCGGATCAGTTTTCTTTCGGCGCGGTGCTCTACGAAATAGTCAACGGGTACCCTGCATTCCAAGGAGAAGGCAAAGCGGAAATCATGGCCGCGATTCTTCGTGACCGGCCGAAGCGAATGCATTCCGTAGAGCTGCAGGCGCCAGCACCTTTCTTCTGGATTCTGGAGCGGTGCCTAGCTAAGGACCCGAATCAGCGCTACACGTCAACCCGAGATCTGGCTCGCGAGCTCGCCACAGTTCGTGACTTGCGTGTTGATCCCAGTGCTCGCCATACGGTCTCTCGCCCGGGAAACATGCCCGTGCAGCGCACGGCCTTCATCGGGCGTGAACGGGAAGTGACTAATCTTCGAGAGCTTCTCAATCGCCAGGACGTGCGGCTGGTTACGCTGACGGGGCCTGGGGGTATCGGTAAAACCCGGCTAGCCCTGCAGGTGGTTGGTGACTTGTCGGATGAACGTGCCAGCGGTGTTTATTTCGTGTCCCTTTCGACTGTTGCCGGAAGTGAGGCCGTGACTACTGCAATTGCTGAGGCAATTGGACTACGGGAGGTACCCGGTGAATCGCCGCGCGAGACCTTAAGAGAGTATGTGCGTGGAATGGCGCAGCCCCTGCTTTTGTTGCTCGACAACTTTGAGCACCTTATTTCTGCAGGGGCCGACATTGCGGGGCTGCTCACCCTAAACCCTAACCTGAAGGTGGTTGTGACCAGCCAAGCATTGCTTCATGTCTACGGGGAGCATGAGTTTCCAGTCCCTCCTCTGGCAGCGCCGGACCCAAGATCGATTCCCACGGCGCCCGATGCCCTTTCGCGTTTCCCGGCAGTCACACTTTTCGTGGAACGCGCCAAAGCTGTGAAGAATGACTTCACCGTCACGAAAGAAAACGCGGCAGCCATAGCTGCCATCTGCGCCAGGCTGGACGGACTGCCTCTTGCGATTGAGCTTGCGGCTTCGCGCATCAAGCTGCTTACGCCCGCAACTATGCTGACACGCCTGGAATCCTCATTGAACCTGTTAACTGGTGGCGCGCGTGATCTGCCGCTACGGCAGCAAACGCTTCGCGGGACCGTGAACTGGAGTTTCAGCCTTCTCAACGCTGCGGAACAAAGCCTGTTTCGGCGACTTTCTGTGTTCATTGGTGGTTGCACGTTGGAAGCCGTCGAAGCCATCTGCAACACCAAAGGCGACCTTGGACTCGATGTACTCGATGGCATGGCCTCCATGGTAGATAAGAGCTTGATCCAGCAATTGGAGGAGGCCAGCGCTGAAAGGCGCTTCCTCATGCTGTCCACACTCCGCGAGTACGCTGCGGAGCGTCTCGTGGAGAGCGGCGAAGAGTTTGCAACTCGCCGAGCGCATGCCGCCTATTACGTCGTGCTTGCGGAGGAGTGCGGCGGAGAACTGAGCTCTCATCCCGAGTGGCTCGAGCGTTTCGATCTCGAGCACAGAAATTTTCGCGAAGCTTTGGAATTTCTGATTAGAACCGGCGATACAGACTGGGGAATGCGTCTCGGATCCGCTCTGTTTCACTTCTGGGAGATGCGAGAACACTTTGCGGAGGGCCGAGCATTATTGGACAGACTACTCAAATTGCCGGGCGCCACCCAGCCCAAAATGCGCGCCCGCCTGTCCTTCTATGCGGCGATTTTCGCAGCCTCAAAGGGCGATTTCGCCTCCGCTCAGAAATTACAAGAGCAAAGTCTGAATGCCTGCCGCGACTTACAGGACCACCGGGGAGTCGCGGTGGCACTCAACGCATTAGGCGTCACTGCCCGTGATCGTGGAGATCTGGAAACTGCATGCTCACTTTTCGAGCAGTGCGTCGCGACCTGGAAAGACCTCGGCAGTTCCATTGACACCGCTCGTGCTCTCAGCAATCTGGCGAATGTAGTCAGGTTACAGGGCGACCACGGGCGCTCCCACGTGCTCTACGACGAGTGTCTGGCCATTTTCCACGGCGCCGGCGACAGCACCGGGGTCGCCTGGACCCTGAACTATCTGGGCGACCTTGCGCGAGAATCGGTTGATTCCATCGCTGCTCGCTCCTACTACGAGCAGAGTCTCTCAGCATTCCGGCAGTTGGGCGACAGCTGGGGGATCGCGAGCGCGCTATGCGACTTGGCTAGGCTTAATGCAGCACAGGGGAAGTATTCGGATGCCGAACGCCTTTATGGCGAAGGCATCAGAATGTTTAGGGATTTGGGACACAAAAGCGGTATCGCCATGGTGCTGGAATGTTTCGCAGTAAGCGCGGCGGCTCAGTCTCGGCCCGAACAATCCTTGCGCCTGGCAGGAGCCGCCGCTGCATTGCGTCAGCGCATCGGCGTGGCACTCATTCCGGCAGAGCGATCCAGACTGGAAATAAAGCTGCAACCCGCGCGCAACATGCTCACGAACGCCGCAGGATTGGTAGCATGGTCGTCGGGCTGGGAGATGTCTGTGGAGGAAGCGGTTCAAGAGGTGCTCGGCACGAACGGCACTGCCAAGTCGTGAGCAAAACGCGGTCCCGTCAACCGGCCGTGCTGGGGTCTATCATTCGGCGTACTGCTGATATCCGATTCACCGGAAACCCGCCACGCCGCCCATGTTCGCGAATAGTTTCCTCGTCCGGCGCCAGGTATACGCAATAGACCTTATCGCCAGTCACATAGCTGTGCAGCCATTTGATCTTCGGCCCCATGTCATTGAGAACGCCGACCGATTTTCTGGCAATCTCCTGGAGTTCCGCATCCGACAGATTCCCCGCACCCGGAATCTCCCGCTCGATTACATATTCAGGCATAGCCACCTCACCGCCTCGTTATGGTAGCAAATATTCGTCCCGGTCGCAGGAACGCGAGACAAGCACAATCGCACTTCATTGCTGCGAGACTCGGGTAGTGAAATTCCGTATTATGGTACGCTGGGGCGCGGAGAAGAAAGCTTCGGATTGATCCCAGGACTACACCGCGTGAATGGGCCGGCTCGGCCGAGCCGTGTCAAAACTCATTAGATTGACACCTTCGACTTCATTCCCGCCGATTTCAATGTCATCTTGAAACTTGAACTATCACGTCCTTAGGGAAGGTTGGCGGTATGCTCCGCCGGTTTGTTGGCAACAACGCCATCACCTTCGCGCATAACGTAAAAACGATCGGCAGCCAGATTCTGGAGAGTCTCCTTTGCGCCATCGGGCCACAAAATCTCAGCGCGGTCGAGATGCTCATGAGTGCCGAGCCCAAAATGTATCCGCAGATCGTGCTGCGAAAGATAGCTTCCACCGCTGAGAACTTCACCCGTCTGGACCAGATCTCCTGCGATTGCTCGCAGACGGGCATTCAACGCCAAACGATTGCACTTTACGCCCTCCAGTTGAAAACTGATCCAATGATTCGGCGGACCCCCTTCAGGGCGCAGAATCATCGGCTCTCCGACCAGGTTTTCTACCACTGCCTCGAGCCTGCCATCATTGAAGAGATCGCCGACAGCGAGCCCTCGGCTTACCTGCTCTGTTTGCACAGCCCCTCCAACACGTCTGCTGATGTTGGCAAATGTTCCGTCGCGCTGATTCAAGAACAGAAGCTTGGGCTCGAGATACGTGGTGGCTCTGGCCAGACTATCGATCTGCGGATAGACATGTCCGTTGACCACAAAGAAATCCTGCCAGCCATTATTGGCCAAATCAACAAAGGCATCTCCCCAACCCACATATCCCTGCGTGCCCCGTGCAATCCCGGAAAGGATTGACGTGTCGACGAAGTTCATCCCTCCTTCATTGCGATAAAGGGCCGCGTACTCAATATCAAAATGCGAAATAGCCAAAGACATGCGGCCGGTGTGAAGATAGTCTCCGAGGGCGACTCCCATATTGGCCTGATCGAATCCATCTTCGTTCGCAGCCACACCGGAAAGTAGAGCGACGTCCTCGAATTTTCCTTTGCCGTCGCCCTCATAAAGATAGTTAGCCTGCCCGTCATTGGTGACAAAGAGGTCCAGTTTGCCGTCATCGTTAAAATCGGACCAGAGGGCGGTCAGTCCGTAGCGGTGTTCGGGATCGTCCACTCCCGATTTCTTCGATACGTCGGTAAAGGTGCCGTCGCCATTATTGTGGTAGAGACTGTCAGGAGATCCTTTTAATCCTCGAGGGCCGCACTGGACGTCGATTCCCATGTATTTGCAGGACTTGGTCGAACCGAAGACTGGCAAGTCATTGAGATGGAATTCCACATAATGCGAAACGAAAAGATCGGCCCATCCGTCGCCGTCGTAGTCCCCAAAGGTAGCGCCAGTTGCCCATCCGGAATCGTTGCTGAGGCCGCTCGCTTTCGTCGCGTCAGTAAAAGTACCGTCGCCGTTGTTCCGATAGAGCACGACCCCGTTTAAACACGTGACCAGCAGATCAGGCCAGCCATCGTTGTTGTAGTCGCCCACCGTGGCGCCCATCGCCCAGCATGGATATCCAACTCCTGCTTTCTCGGTTACGTCCGTAAAGGTCCCGTCATGGTTGTTATGGTAGAGGGCACTGCGGGCCTTGATGCCATGCAACGCCATATCGACGTTCTGTGCATTGGTGAAATAGATGTCAGGCCAGCCATCGCGATCGTAGTCGATGAGTGCCACGCCACCGCTCATCGACTCGGCAATGAATCTTGCCCCCGGACTCGATAGGTGTTCGAAATGGATGCCTGTCGACGCAGTGATATCCACCAACATTGGGTAATTGGGAACAGGCCCGGTTGCTTTCTTTTCCGCTTCGGCCTTTTCGTGTTCCTTTGCCGATAGCGGGGTGGGAGTTCCCATCTGTGCCATACCGGCCTGCACACACAAGATTACGACAAGTGTTCGTGAGGCAAGAAATGACAGCCACTTCATTGGCACATATGACCCGTACGCACGGATAGAAGGAATGTTGAACCAGATTGCGTGCAAAATGGACAAAGTCACCGCTTCCATCTGGCGAACTCGTGCGGTTGCCATTGGATCTTGTGGGTGGGAACACCGCAACATATCAACATTCTCTCACTTCCTCAATTCGCACTTTGCTCTTGCACGAATTTGCACAGCGTATTTCGCTATGCGCTCACGCGCGCCAGGCCAAAGTCGTCACCGAATTCGCCTTGAGAGGAACGGTTGCGGTGAGACTCGCCAGCTTGAGTTCCACTCTTCTTGCTGAACCGGAGTTCGTCAGGATCAGCACCTGTGTTCCGTCCGGATTTTCGAAAGCAATATGCTGCAGATCCACGGCGGCAGAGCCGGACTCGAAGCGGTGTGCGCCGCGCCGAACGACACGAGAGTAGTGAGCCAGAGCCCAGAACTGCCCGCTGCGGGTGATCTCAGCGCTTTGCGAATGGACTGTCACAACTCCTCCGCAGGCAAACGGACCAATATTCGGGCGACCATTTTCATCAAGCGCCAGATTCCATGAGGTGATTGAACGGCACCAGTTCCTGAGAATTCCGCTAAACGTGGTGCTCCACTTACACCAGTCACTAAGATAGCCAGGGTCTCTGTAGTCCGGACCACCTTCCGTCCAATGCATTTCGACCTCGGGATAGACCTCACGCACCTTGTTCATCATCTCGGGCGTGCCGACGTACCCGTGCCAGGCGACCGTGTTGGAGTACTTTCGGAGTTTCGCATCCTCTAAGGTGCAGACGGCGCGCCCCCATAAGTTGTAATTGTGATCGAGGATCCAGATCTTGGCCGGCACCCTGTTTGTTTCCAGCAGCGGTCCCAGGTGATCGCGCACGAACTGAATCTCGTATTCCTGTGGCCAGATACAAGCCGGCATGCGGCCATCCTGATCCGTATCAACTTCGTTCTGGGAGGTGAGCGCTTGTATCGGCACACCTTCGCCAGCATAGGCCTGCAGGAATTTCAGATAGTAGTCCGCATATGTCCCTAGATAGTGATTGCGCATCGAACCACCCAGCATTGATCTATTGAACTTCATCCAACCCGGCGGACTCCAGGGCGAGGAAAACAGGAACAAGTCCGGATTGACTGTTCGTGCCTGCCGAAGAATGGGAAGAATATATTCTCGGTCGTGCTCGATCGAAAACCGGGTCAACTCCGGGTCCGCCTCACCTTCGTCGAAGCTGTAAAGTTTGGTTGAATAGTCGCTTGAGCCGACGCAGACTCGTCCCACACTCAATGCCATCTCCGATGGATGGAACATCTCGTGAAACAGCTGCTCTCGTGCTGCTGGTGAGAGCCGATTAAAGGTATAGCAAGCTGCATCGGTAAAAGCGCCGCCAAAACCCAGTATCTCCTGATAGCTTATTGTCGGATTGAGCTGTAATTGCTCGGCTCCGGCCGACGCTGAAGACCGGGCCCATGTAATTGAGGGCGAGGAGGCAAACCGTTCGTTATCAGAAGTGACCCATACCGAGATTGGTGAAAGCTTGTTTGAGGTCTGAGGGGAGTTCGCGGCCTTCGCTGACCGAATTGCGCCGGGAACAGCCGCTGCCGTTAATCCTAATGCGGAAAGTTCAAGGAACGTACGTCGTGTTTGAGTCATCGAAGCTCCGTGATTACTTAGCGTCCTTTATAAAGCGTTTTAATTGCATATAGCGAACTGCGCGCCAGTATGAAGAGGGTCCGGCCATCTTGGCCGCCAAACAGCAACTGCGACGGCCTTTCTGGAACATCAATAGTATCGATCATCTCGCCCTTGGGGTTGTATACAAACACCTGCCCGGCAGCGATGTAGACATTTCCCGTCTCGTCGCTCGCGACGCTTTCTCCGCCTCGCTCCGCAAATAGCTTTGCGTTTGAGATCGCGCCAGAATCGTCTACCTCCACGAGATAGGTTTTCTCTCCATTTTCATCGGAGAGATAAAATGGCCGCCCATGAGTTGCCTGGCCAAAGCCAAACGCCCGAAGCGTATTGTTCAGCTTTGATCCATAGTAAAGTTCACCGGTCACGAAGCTTTCATCGGCAGGCAGAAACGTCGTTCCATCCGGAGAAATGTACTGATAGGGCTGTTTTCCAGGGACAGTTTCGAGAAAGTCATTTTCATTCCGCCAGTAATCGACTGGAATGACGGGCGTCATCCCCCGACGTGGTGTGGAAGGAACCGGTTGCAGCAAAGTGATTTCGCGATCCGCTGAATCAGGTCGAAAGCTATAAACCGTCCCGCTTCCAGCATAAGACACCACCATGAGATCGCCAGACTTATCGAAAAATAACTGCACAGGATCGAGAGGATTGTCGCGAACTTTTGTCACATTCTCTTTTGCGGCAGACCATCGATAGATGGTTTGCCACCTTGCGTCCACGAAGTACAGATCGCCTGCACCATCGATGGCCCCTCCAGAGATGTTGAAAAAGCCTGTCGCGAGTTTTTCCAGATGTGAGCCCGTTGCCACAATTGGGGACGAACGTGGTGGGTATTCTGGCGGTACGGAGCCAGAAATCGCGAGCCACGCAAATTCTCTCTGACGGATTTCAATATTGTGTGTGGTGTCGTAAATGGCGTCATCAAAGGAAACTTTGCTGTCGCTGTAGCAATGCACGTTGCGAAAAAATATGTTACTTGAATTTGTAAGACTGACGGACTCTTTGAATGGCTGATAACTGCTGACTACGCGGTACATATGCAAATTCGCAAAGGTAATGTTGCTGGAATCGCGGATGTCAAGGGGCAGTGCGAGCCCGCTCTCACCGCGTTCTTCCTCTGTCTGCAGTGCATAGATTTGCCAGTTAGAGACATGGTCTAATACGACTTCATTTCGAACGTGGTGCTCGCTGGAGAGTTCATAGATTCGACCCGGCGTTGAGGTATTCGAAATGTACAGGCCCGCCTGTGCGAACGTGCTCGGGGTCCATATGTCGACGAAAGTCCCTCCTCCGGTGATCCAGAGGCTAGGGTATTGCCCATCCCAACGGCGATTTAGATTTGAATCTGCGCTGTGCGTGTTGTTGTAGATTTCTCTCCACACTTTGCGGGAGTCTGCCGCAGTCGCGTTTGGGTCAACCGTCCCATGGCCTCCAAGGAAGCGGACATCGTTCATCAGCGAGTTACTTCCAGCCATCCACTTCGCGGCCACAGCTCGGGGATTGATGCCGTTTGTATACAGGCCAATACCTGTAACAATGTTGCTTCCGTTCTGGGGCGCTTCAAGCAGTGGCTTTGGACTACCGATACCCTGAAACGCTGGTGTCGAATCTGCAATCAGAATTCTGGTGACGCTGGGATGCAAACCAATCAGCACTGTATCTGGTTTTAAGCTGATCGTATCGGTGACGCGGTACTGTCCAGATGGCAGATAAATCGTTCGATACTGAGCAATCGCCTTTCGAAGTGCAGCCGTGTCATCTGCATTACCATCCCCCACCGCACCGAGGGAGCGAATATTAACCCAACCGTTCATCGGCGGAAGATCAGGGATGTCGGACTTGATGGGGGCAGGCAACGCCGGCAGCGGTATGGTGACGAAAACGTCCTTAATCGTTGGGGTTAAGCCGATATCTTCGTAATGCAAACCGTGGGAGAAAGCTTGTACCTGGTAGATTTCGCTTGGCCCACGAATACGCTTGCCACTTTCGCGGTACATCGCGAATTCAGAAACATTGCGGCACTCTATGTTCTCCGCGTTGATCTCAGTGCGGGCACTATTTTCGTTGCTAATGATGAGGGCGGGCCCACTGATCTGCTCGAAGCGTGCATCCTTGATCCATAGCTCGTCTGAGTAATCGGCATCGATCGAGATTGCAGTGGGAACATTCTTGAACTCTGGACGGATCAGAGTAAGCCCGGCCTCGTGCTCGCGGATCGCGGCCTCGCGCTGCCCTGAGAATGTTGCATCAAGAATGGTGAACTGCCAGCCTGGGGAAGGCTTGCGGGTCCAAATACCGTATCGTCCGCCGTAAAAATGAACATCTTGAGCAACGTTGCCGCCATCATGGATTCCAGCCAGTCCTGACCCGATATGAAAATCGATGTGGGCCAAGAAGCAATGCTGCGCATAGTGCGCGCGAACAGCTATAGCACTGGGGTTCCCTTCGCCAATCTCAAAATCTATGTTACTCATGGCGGAATAGAACGTACCCGGGCTGGCGTCAGGAGGAGGTTCATTTCCTCGCGGACGCGCACCTGCAAAGAAAAACATATATGCCGGATCCCGCTGAAAACCCGGGGTGTTACCCCCGAGCACAAAGACAGGCCGTGTCGGGCCAAATCCGATCAAACGGATTCCGGGCCAGATGTAAATCGTTCTGCTGACGCGATAACGGCCGGAAGGGATGAACAGAAGACCTTGATTCGTCTTTTCTTGCACTCGATCGATCGCTTGTTGCAGCGCGGCGGAATCGTCTGCGATTCCGTCACCCTTCACTGAAAAATCGGCTGCTGTGAAATACACAGCTCTTGCATCTTCCGGTCGAGATGGGTAGTACGAAGATGCGAAAATCGGCATCGCGATAAGCGAGATGCCCATGCTTACAAGTATGGTGATGCTACGATGCGCGAGACCCCATGAGAAGAGAATAGCTATTAGGCTTTTGACGTGGGTAGGCCGCCCTTGCTCAACGTGCTCACATACTACTGTCATCGTCATTTGCAATCTGGCTCCGATGAAGGTCGCGAAACAGTTCGCGTAGTTGGTCCTTTATCTTGTTGTATTTTTGATATTCCTCGATCTCTTGTTTAGCCTCATCGAACCGCCCGCTCTCACGATAAATCGTGCTCAGACGAAAATGAGCGACGGCGTTGGTCGGATCCACTTTGATCGCGTGTTGTAGCAGGGCTTGGGCTTTTTGCCGTTGGTCAAGCGACATCATCACCTTGGCCAGTCCGATGTTGGCGTCTGGATCGTTTGGCTGCAACTGCAGCGCTTTCGTGTAATCTTCCGACGCGGTTTTCAGGTCATTTGCACGTAATGCCAGATCGCCAAGTCGGCATTCCGACTGTTCGTCGAAGGGATTCGCTTGAATCGCCGCTTTGTATTCCGCTTCCGCTTCTTGTTTGCTTTCTGGAGTGTTCACAACATTCAGCATTTCGGCGAGTTCAAAGTGAATTCCCGGAATTTGCGGATCCAACTTGATGGCAGCTCGATAATTCTCAATGGCTGCGGCCGTATTGCCACGCTCGGCTAACTCGTGCGCGAGTGCCTGGTGCATTCGTGCGGATTTCGGGGCGACGACCGACAAGCTAAGCAAAGACTCGTCCGCCAAGTCGGAATACAGACGATAAGCGGAATAAAGGATGTTCGGGTCTGTAGGGCTAAGTTTCTTAAGAGTCGCAATGACAGCGGCAGCTTTCTCCAAGTCTCCGCTGCGAGAGTAGATCTCGATCAACTCCATCCCCGTCTCGACCCGAACTTTCTCTTCGGTGAGATTTGCGAATGCTTTCTCTAAATCGTGCTTGGCTCCGTCGACATCGCCCGTCCTTTTTTCGGCCGTACCAAGAAGAGCGGCAGTCCTCCACAATGTGGGGCGTAGTTTCAGCGCAGCTCGAAGCTCTGGAATTGCATTCGTATAATCGCCCTGAAAGAACAGCACCGTGCCCAGGTTGCCGCGAGCATCAACGTTCTTGGGATCAAGCTCGAGAATGGCTTTGAATTCCGGCACGGCCAGGTCAGGCCGGTTCTGCCTCAAGTATTCACCGGCCTTGCGATTGTGTAATTCGATCTGTTGCTCGCGGCTCGGACTCGATTGAGAGAAGCAGGACAGCACACCAAGACAAAAAACTGCCCAAAACAGGACTGCAACGGCTCTTATTTTCATCGGACAATTGTACGGCGCGGATGTTGTTCCCGCTTTGAGCTGAGGACGGCGGCAGGGCCGCCGTCCCTTCTTCGTTAAGCGAGCGCCGTTAGAAGGTCAGCCGCGCGCCCAGTTGGATCGTACGTGGCCCATTCGAAAGGCTCGTAATAACCCCTGGCGAATTATTCATGTCATTTCCCGGCAGTGAGAAGCTCGGATGGTTCAGGGCGTTAACGGCGTCTGCGCGAAGTGTGAGCGCGGCCCGTTCCTTGTAATGGAAAGTCTTCGCCAGAGACAGGTTAACATCCGACAGCTTTGGCCCGAAGAGCGTGTTTCTGCTTCCGAGCCCGAACGCCCCGTTGCCCTGCATGGCTGGGGTCTCAAAGGCCGCGGTGTTGAACCAGCAGTTCAGGGTGTGTACCGCCGCGCCATTTGAGCAGGTGCCTGACGTAGGCGACACACCTGCAACGGGGTTGGCATACACCTTACCGGCTTGCGAATAGTCGTTCACACCACCATCCAACACCGTGAACGGAGTACCGCTCTGATAGATAAACGTCCCCGACACGCGCCACCCGCCAAGCACAGAGTCAACGAGGGCATTTTGGTTCATAAAGGGTTTGCCCGTGCCAAAAGGCAGTTCGTAAACCGCGGTTCCTTTGAACGCATGCGGAATGTCGAAGTTCGAATTCGCATAGTTAGCGCGAGGATTGTTTCCGAGTTGCCAATCCTGTTCCCCGGCGGTGCTGCCCCACCCGGCCGAGTCCTGCTCATCCAGGAAGTGCGACCAGGCATAGTTGACATCGAAGGTCAGCCCGTAGGAATAACGCTTTCGCAGATCGATTTGCAAAGAATTGTAGTTGGAGATGGCGTTGAAGTTTGAGCCAGACAGGCTTCCGAACGCCGGATAGGGACGTGCGCAAGTAGCGGGGCTCGCAGCGATTGATGCAGGTGTTGCCCCGTTACAGGCCGATACATTGTTCGGGTTCAGCAGGGCGGGGTTGGTGATTTGATTCAGGTCTGTGAGGAATTGCAGATTCATCCCGTGACTGCCGACGTAAGCAACCGACGCCGCGAAGTCCTTCGCGAACTGGTGCTCAACGGTGAGATTCCATTGCCAGATCTCTCCCGGCCGTATGTCATAGGGTTCGTAAGGTGGATTAAAGACGGGATTGGTGGTATAGGACGCCGGGTTCTTCGAACCCTGAATGTAAGGCAGGGCGTTGGCCATCATCGCGGCGTTCGATCTTAAATAGAGTGGGGTAGTGTTGGTGGTGCCGGCAATCCAGCCTGTGTCCCCGGCGGCGCTGTTAGGGTCGCTATTGCTGCCCTGGGAGGTAGCGCCGAAGCCCATTTGCGCACCGCCCTCACCGCCATAAAGATCCATGCTGTAGTTATAGGCGAAGAGCCCTGCACCGCCACGGACGACGGTGTCGTTCCTGATCGACCAGGCAAAGCCTGCGCGGGGTAGGAAGATGTTCCAAACCGGCTTCTGCAAGGTCGTCCGGTTATCCTGAGGGGCAATCCATAGCGAACCCAAGGTGCCCGCGAAGGGGCCAACGGTATTGACGAGATTCTGGTCGAAATCGCCAACTTTATTCTGTACCTCACTCATGCCCGTGTTCCCTGTCCAGCGCAGGCCGAGGTTGATGGTGAGATTGGGCTTGACTTTAAAGTCGTCTTGAACGAAGGCCTGCGGACTTTTCAGACGCATTCCCGTCAGGCCCTGATTCTGCGCGGACCAACCCTGGATGTTACCGAGCAGGAAATCCGCGAAGCCTGAGCCCGAGGCGCCGGTATTCAGCGTTCCGTTGAGTACGCCTGCAGTGTATTGCCCGGTAAAATTGTAGTTGCCGGCGCTGTTCGATCCCCAAGCTGTGGTGTTGCCCTCGCTCATCAACACCTCAATTCCGAAGTGGAGAACGTGCCTGCCCTTAACCATCGTTACCACATCGGATGGGTCAAACGAGTTCTCGATGTAGATGGCGTCCGTGGCGGGCGACAAGGTGCTTACGGGGTCCGGGCCGCCGAATCCACCATAAATGCTCGAGTTGCCGATGAAGGGGAATTGGTTAAAATGGGTGCCTTGCAGGCCAAATGCCGATGCGGGATTCAACCCGATGGACTGGGAAAGAAACCAGTTGCCTTGCCTGGTATAACCCATCCGGAATTCGTTGACTATTGTTGGGCTCCACGTCCACGTGTCGGTGACCTGAGTGTTGTAACCGTCCACGTCCCCGCTACCGCAATTCAGCGGGCAGTTAAACAGGCCGTTGTCGACCCCGGGGTTATCCTTCTGGCTGATTGACCAAGAAATGCGGTTCTTCGCGCTCAGGTTGTAGTCCAAGCGCCCAAAATATCGATGAACCGGCGAGGCATTGATATGCGCGAGGTAGAGATTATTTGTGCATTCGTTCTGAAACGGAGGGGCCAAACATGTTCCTACCCCTTGCGGTGCGGTAGGCCAGCCATACTTAGAAGCGATAATGGCCGCCGCGACGGGGTCGATCCGGCTGGGCGCGCCGCCGCAATTGGTGCCGTTCGGAATCATGTTGAGGCCGCCGCATTCGCTGGCGAAAGTGGCGCGAGCTAAGGTTGCACCTGACCCGGTTGTGGTGAGCGGGTCGTACACGGGGTACATGCCGGTGAAATCACCGCGCAACATGGCGGCCGTAGGAACGGTGACGTAGCCGTTCGCCGCGCTGTTATTGACGATCCTATCTATGTCGAAGAAGAAAAAGAGTTTGTTCTTGATAATGGGCCCACCGACGGTAGCGCCAAACTGGTGGTACCGCAAATACGGCACTTGTGCCGCTGTGTTAGGAATTTCCGGGCCCGTGGGATTCAGAGGGTTTGGTATCAGCTTAGGCGCCCGTTCATTGAAATAGTTGTTGGCGTTTAGAAAGTTCTGCGAGAAAAACTCATAACCGGACCCATGCCAACTGTTGGTTCCGCTCTTACTAATCTGGTTGAATAGGACACCGCCCATGCCGTATTGCGCCGAGAAGGAAGAGGTGTTGATCTGCACCTCCTGAACGGTCTCGAAGACCTCATCGTCGTTGTTGTAGCTGGCGGGCAGGGTGGTGCTGGCTCCGTCTTGAAGGAAGTTGCCGAAGTTCGGCAGGTTGCCGTTAATGGAAGCCGCGTCGCCAGCATTCCAAGCGCCCCCGGCCTGCGAGGTCCGACCGTTTGTGGTGCCTCCAGCACCCGGCAGATAGATGTTGAAAGAAGCCCAGTCTGCGCCGGTGATCCCGCCCCCCGACTGGGGCAGTTCTGAAACGGTTTTGTAATCCATGATGGAACCCTGCTGGCCAGTTTCGGTCTGCACCAGCGGCGCGCCTCCAGCTTCCACGGTGATCGTTTCCGAGATAGAACCAACTTCGAGGCTGGCATTTTCGGTAATGATGTCAACTTGCAGGGTGACAGGGCCACGGACGAGTTTCTTGAAACCCTTCGCCTCGAAGCTAATGTCGTAGTTGCCGGCTGGAGTCGAAACGGTGTCATAGATACCGTTTTGGTTTGTGACGAAGGTTTTGGTCTCTCCAGTATCAATATTTCTGACCGTGACATTTGCACCGGAAATTGCAGCGCCTTGCGCATCGCTTACGGTTCCGCGGATCTCACCGGTGTTTCGGCTCTGCGCCAAGGTTAGGACGGGAACTAGAAATACACAGGAAAATACAGAGAGGTAGCGACTGAAGCGTGTCATGATGTCTCTCCCACCGCGCAGTTTGAGAAACGGGACCTTTCTCCGGTCGTTAGGCTCTTATGCAGCCCGTGCCGAAGACTCAAAATTGCTCGTCGTCTGATGAGCAAGAATACCGTTATTCTTGAATCGAGTAGTAATTTCGTATTACCGCTCGGCATTAGGCTCTATATTCATATTTGTTGTCAAGCAAAAAATAACGTTATTCCTGGAAACTTGCATCGACTAAACTCGCCTCCTCGCACTTCATTGCATATCTGCTTTGCTTTCTAGAATATCGATGTTTTAACTCCCCGCCACATGATCGGGGTCAGTTTTCGATTCATTGGCTCTACAGCTCGGGGATTGTCCTCTGCTAGCAATCGATGAATAAATGCTGATGTACAATCGCCATCGGTCGAGCGGTGTAACCGTTTACTGACAAGGGAAATCGCTTAGAGCGACAAAAACAGAAGGCTCGAGGGAAATCTGCGCCGTGAAGCAGGTCAAGGAAAAGCCGGCCGCACACCATAAACGCGTGGTGACGCTGAAGGCAGTCGGGGAACTTGTTGGCGTCACCGCCAGCACAGTTTCGGCTGTTTTAAACAACTCCTCTGCGGCACGGTCTGTCCCCGAGCGCACAAAGAAGCGGATTCTGGAGGCAGCACGGGCTCTGGATTACCGCCCCAATTTTTTTGCGCGTTCGCTGCGGGCCAATCGCACCTATATGGTTGGAATCATTCTTCAGGAGATCGGCGATGCATATGGTTCGGTGGTCGTCAGTGGCATTGAGCGCTACCTTCGGGAAAAGAATGTTTTCTTTCTCACCGTAGCTCATCGACACGATAGAAAATTACTCGAATCCTATTCGACAGTCTTGCGCGAGCGGGGAGCGGAAGGCTTCATCATGGTGGATACCGTTCTCAGTGAACAGCCCCGGCTACCTACCGTTGCCGTGGCGGGGCACCAGAAAATTAAGGGAGTAACCAATGTCGTCTTGGATCACCGTCATGCGGCGACGCTCGCCCTGACTCATCTTCTGGAACTAGGACACACGAACATCGCCTTCATGAAAGGATCTCCGCTGAGTGCAGATAGTAACGATCGTTGGACCGCAATTTGCGAGGTGGCTGCCAAACTCGGCATTCGGATGTGGCCCGAGTTAGTTATTGAACTTGAGGGAGACGATCCGTCGCCAAGTCTGGGCTACCCATTCGCAAAGCAGTTGTTGAAACGCAAGCGCCCGTTCACGGCCCTGTTTGCCTATAACGACATTTCTGCGATTGGATCAATTTGCGCTTTCCAGGACTCGGGAGTGCGTGTTCCTCAGGACGTTTCCGTAGTGGGCTTTGATGATATCCAGACTGCCGCTTACATGCTCCCTCCTCTTACCACTGTGAGACAACCCCTGTTGCAAATGGGACAGGTGGCGGCTCGCACCCTCTTGGAGGAGATCGAAGGGCAAACAAAGTATGTTCCAGAAATCGTGGTTGAGCCCGAACTGGTAGTGCGGAAATCTACGGCTCGTCTCCCTTTGGCTCCAAATGGTGAGCGATGAAACGCAACGAGGCCAAGATTAGCCTCACCAACAAATGCGGGCGCTCCGGGACAGTAACAGCGAAAATTATCGAGAGATCCGATGCTCACACGACGGAAATTCTTTGCCAGTGCAGCCTGCACCATGGCTGCAGCACGTCTTCACCTCGAGAGCCAAAGCAAGCCTCGGGTCATCCTCGGCATCCCCACCGCGGCAACTGGCCCTCGGGTGCCGATCGACTTTGTCGGCCTGTCTTATGAGGTGCAGCAACTCGCGGACCCCAACTTCTTTTCGGCACAGAACAACGGGTTGATTCGCGAATTCAAAGCACTGTGGTCAAACGGCGTTCTGCGCCTTGGGGGCAACACCAGCGAATTTGCTTATTGGAAATCCAGACCTGATTCTCCCGAACCCGAGCATCCTCAGGTGCGTGAGGTCATAGGCGAACCGAAGGCTCGGTATTATCCAGTGACCGTCGAGGCAGTCAAAAACCTGGCGGCGTTCCTTGACGCGACGGGTTGGAGCTGCGTGTATGGCATCGGGATGGGAACGAATACGCCGGCACGCGCGGCCGAAGAGGCGGCGTTTGTAGCCGAGACCCTGGGCACCCGTTTGCAGTATTTTCAGATCGGAAACGAAGCGGATCTATTTGACCGGCACTTGCGCGATCCGAAAACATGGTCCGCGAAGACATACCTCGAAGAATGGCTCGCGCTATCGCGTGCGATTGCAGCTCGGGTGCCAGCCGCAAAGTTCGGAATGCCTGATATTGCAAGCAACGTGTCATGGTTGACTCAAATTGCTGACGAGTGGCCTTATATACAGAACCCGCCCCACGTAACCACCCTGACTCATCATTATTACTTTGGGGGTCCGCCGACGAATCCCGAGGTCAACATTCCGAACCTGCTGAAACCGGCGACGATGCAAAAAGTGCAGAACACGGCGAATATCGCAACGGCCGCAGCCAGCAAGATGGGTGCGCGCGTACGCATGACCGAAGGCAACACTTGCTATCGCGGAGGCAAGCCGGGCGTCTCCGACGTGTTCGCCGCTGCGCTTTGGTCTGCCGACTATTCTCTGCTGTTAGCCAGTAACGATTATTCCGGTGTCAATCTCCACGGTGGCACGGGCAAATCTGTGGCCAATTCCGTTGGCGGATCTCTGCCTGGCGACGCGCTTATTGAATCGAAAGGAGAGACTCCCGAACAGATTGCCGGGCATCCGCATCCTTTCTATACTCCGATCGGAACCTTCGGTTCCGACTATGTTTTGGAGCCAGTCGCGTACGGGCTCAAGTTTGCAGGCTCATTCAGCGGCGGAACACTGTTAAAGACCGACTTTTCGACGAAGCTGCAAGGTGCGGGAGTCAATGCTACGGCCTATGCCGCGAAACTGGCCGGGGGCCAGAGATCGGTGATCATTCTGAACAAGGACGCGATAGCGGACGTCGAGGTTGAACTCGACTTTGGTCACGGCATGAGCGGTGCGGTGAAAACCGACACATTGCACGCACCAGCACTCGATAGCCGCGAGGCGCACATTACGGCGTCATCGAAGACCGACTCGCTCAAGCATGGCAAGTGCCTCGTTACTGTCCCCCATGCAATGGGGTTACGCGTGACATTGAGTTGAATCGGTCGCAGGTTGCAATTCATCTGCCGACCGGTTTGAAGTCGAAATAAGCTAGGTTCATGTTTCCGTTCGTCACAATATGCACGGTAAGAACATTTTTCCCCTTGCTCAGACGGAGCTTAAAAAGTTCTGAAGTCAGATTCCAGTGGTGCCATTGACGCCAGGCAAGCGGGTCTGCGGGATCGCTCGTTTTGGTGATCTGCAGAGACCCGGTCGCGTCTTTTCCGTTCACATCCAGTGATATTGTGCCGCCACGGTTCGATGTGTAAAGGAAATCGGCCGCGTATGTTCCCGACTTAGCCACGTCTACTGTAAGGTTGAACCACTCTCCGGGTTCGGTCCAGCCAACATAAAGCAGGTCGGCTGGAGGTACGATCTTGTCGAACGGGTTATCGTCAATCGGATCGGGTTTCCGGTTGAATTTCGTGTACGAAGTATCCACTCCCTCATGGATCCGAAATTCATTGAGATAGGTCCCATCCGCAGGATTTAACTCTCCGCTGCCGTGATTCTTTCGGTCAGTGTCGTGATACGCGACTCCCTCGCCGCCCAGGTCATAGTAGGCGCATAAGACCTTGCCCGGAATTTTTTGTGGACCGCCACTATAGCGGTTGTCGTGATAAGGCGAGCCCTTATATTGGCTCACGAACGATTGGGAAAACAGAGTCGTTGGTAATATTGCTGCTGCCATGAAGCATACATAAAACACCCTCGGATTCATTCTCCAACTCCGTCAGCATCGATCGTGCCAGGCAGAAGAATCAATTGGCGGTTCCCACGGCGAGCCCACAGACGAACGACACTGGCTACAATCTCGCTGTACTGCGGCTGTTCAAGGCGTGCTTTATTTTAGCTGACCAGAAAAAGGTGGATCCCGTGCTCTTTTGCGAGATTGCGAATTTGGAGCCAAATGGAGCGAGGTTGTGAAAATCTGAGCCTGCCGGGATTTGCCTCAATCGACACAGCTTCGAGTTGCCATCCGTATGTATAGAATTGGAAGATCGCGCCAGTTTCATTTACGCGGCAAAACTCGCGGTGGATGGAGGGCGCACTGCGATCTGAAGTAAGATTACGAAGCCTCCTTCTCTAATTCTTCAATCCTCACTTCCGAGCCGCAGGGGGGACCGCAAATGGCAAGTCTTCAAGGACGACTGGACGAATTCAAGAAATCGTTTGAATCCGGAGCTCCGCCATACAATGCGCCGCGCGAGGCGATCGAAGCCATGCATCGCGCCACGGCCGAACTCAAATCTACGGGAATCGAAGGGCGAGCGTTGAAGGCGAGGGACCGTGCTCCCGGTTTCAACTTGTTTAATCAGGATCACGTACAGGTGGACTCGAACGATCTCCTCCGTGCGGGGCCGCTGGTAGTCAGCTTCTTCCGAGGGCACTGGTGACCATACTGCAATATGGAGCTGGAGGCTCTACAGGAAATCCATTCCGAGGTGCGAGCGCTGGGCGCGGAAATCGTCGTAATCACTCCTGAGCTCGAACGGTATACGCGAGCTCTGCACAAAAAGCTGAAGCTTTCGTTCGATATTCTGACCGATCTTCACCTTGAAGTCGCGGAACAGTTTCGGCTGGTTTTCACGCTTCCGGACTATTTGCGCGATCTTTACAAGTCCTTCGGCAGCACTCTGGACAGATTCAACGATGAGCCGGAATATCGATTGCCAATACCGGCACGATATGTCATCGATAGAAGCGGCATGATCCGCGCGGCCGATCTGAACGCGGATTACACGATCCGTCCAGAGCCTTCCGACACACTAAGCCAATTGCGGGCGCTGAGTGGGGCCGCAGCAGACTAGCAGGATCGGGTCAGAATCATCTCCCATGACGTGGATCGAATCAAGAAGTCTAAGTTTTCGTCGGGATGAATAACGATCGCATCCTTGGCTTGTATCGTATGCTCTGCGTGGCCAGAGCACTTTTGGGGTTCGATTTGCAGGAACTCGGGGCTATGCGTCAGCCGATAACGGAGTGCTCCCTGTATGCAAAATTTGACCAATAATAATGATGAGAACACACGCGGACTTAGTGCAACCCAAGGCAACGGAAAGACTTACCGTCATGGCAATAAACATGCTAAATCCTGATACAGCATTCGCACCGGAATATCGGAGGCAGCATGGCTGAAGGCATTCAAAAGGGTTGGCGCGAACTCTGTGTTGCGGTAACCAATGAAAGCGACCCTACGAAGCTTAGTTCCCTCGTTCAAGAACTGATCGAGGCACTAGATCGCCCCAAGCGAAGCTGGCATGGCATCCCTGGTTCTCCTAAAGCAATCGTGACGAATCAGGAATCAGCTTGAAAGCGAAGGGTTCTCGCCAGCGACAAGGCAGAGACTGGCGCTAACGGATGAAAGTCTGACGCATCGCTTACGACTCCTCATCGCATTCCCGATTTCACCAGTTTTCGAGCTTGATTGGGTCCCTTCACTCCGATCACCCGGTACTTTTGCCCGGAAAGCTTGTGGTAATTCGTAAAAAACTCTTCCAGTTCCTGACAAAATTTTTTCCCAAGATCATCGATACTTCTTATGTCCGACCACCTGTGGGCGTCCTGCTCAACTGCTACGATTCGGTCATTCCGCTCCCTTCCTTTCTTATTTCCCTGCTCGCCCTCTATTACGCCGATGGGACGGCACGATAGTACGCACCCCGGAAATGCTGGCTCGTCCATCAGGACTAGCACGTCAACGGGATCACCATCGTCGGCTTTAGTTGAAGGAACGAATCCGAAGTCGTATGGAAATGCCATCCCGGCTGGCAAGACTTTTTTCAATTCGAAGATGTGCTCTTCGGCGTCAAAAGCAAACTTGTTGCGGCTTCCTTTTGGAGTTTCGATGACCACTCGGAGCATTCGCTTGTCGTCCGCATCGAGAGGTCTGAGGCGAGACGGGTCTGCGAGCCCATTCTTTTTGCTCATTCCGAATCCGATCTTTGCTGCAACGTGGATGCCTTGAGGGAGAAGAAGGTTTGTTCCCTTCTTAGAAGATTCAGATCAATCCCGGAGCTAGGCCATCCCTACCGCTGAAACAGTGGCAGCCTGGTACGGCGGGATTCCGTTGAGCACCGCTCGTGTGTCCTGCCCATGGAGCCCTGTCCATCGGAGCGTTGCTTCGGGCGCAAGATATCGGCTCGATCAGTTGCCACTGGGCATCGCTGAGTTCCCATGTCCTCGCGTGCCCTCACCCTACACGACTACAGCAGGGGCTTTCTTGACTGATTGCTTCGCGGGAACCAGTGCGACCAGCACAACACCGACCACAGCGAAGACAACCACTCCCGCAAGTTCTCGGCGCTCGATCACATTCCGGTATTCCTGCGCTGCCATTACTCCAGCATGTGCAAGATTTGCCCATCCGCCGAAGGCGATCAGGCTGCGGTTCGCCGCTGGGTCACGCGCCGCCAGCAGCAAGAAAATTCCGAGTGTGACGTAGATGCTCATTATCATCGGCACCGCAGGCTCTCGCGAGAAAAACATTGCCAGGGGGTAAATCCCGGCGCAAAAAACCAATCCCACCAGCACAAGCACGACCTTCAGCACCCGTTCTCGATACATGCTGCCTCCTGCTAAACCGTAACGTCTTTAGGGCAACTCCCACGAGGTACCGCCACGCTCCCGAATCGCCGTCACCCTCGTGAATCCGCGAACATAATCGTACTCCGAAACCTGAGACCGGGGATCCAATGGGGCACCCAGGTCTTTGGGCGCATTTTGGCGCTTCTGCTTTTTTTCCCTTGTGGCTACCATCGATTTAATGAGTCCGTATCAGAGCAGTTCAGTTTCAAAGCCCGCTGTAGCGAAAGAACTCGAGCGACTTTTCGACAATCTCAGCTCCCAGCCTACCGAGGCTGGTTTTTGTAAATGCTGCGGTTCCGAAATGGTCGCCATCGATACTGTCTTCTTCTTTTTCTCCGAAGGGGAACGTAGTTGGAGCATTCGGCTACCGGTTTGCCCGAAATGTTCCGAGGGATCGAAATCGATTGCGTCGCATCTCACACGCACGGTAGCGTAGAACTACGCCGGGCGCCTATTTCGTGGGGAATTTCAAAAGCGAGGCAACTCTGGGGACAAGGTGGCTGGCGGCTCTTTCTTTCGGGATGACCTCGCTCACGCCAGCGGCAATGGCTACTTTGGTGAAAGCTTCGTCTGCAAACATCGTGAACATGATGATCGGAATCTCAGGAACTCTCTTCCTGAACAACGAGGCAGCTTCAAGTCCATTCATCACCGGCATCGAAAAATCCAGCACAATCAAATCCGGCCGCAACCGCTCAGCCATCTCCAAGCCCTGAGCGCCATTTTCTGCCTCCGTACACACAAATCCGGAAGCCTCAAACAGGGTGCGCAGACTCTTTCGTAGCCCTACGTTATCGTCGACCAGCAAAATCGACTTAGCTCTGGGATTCATTGTTGGTCCCTTGGAAAGCACAAGATCATCTGCTCACAAGAGACCGTCCCCTGACCAGGCGCGGCGGAGGGTTGCAATAGACAAGGCCATGCTACACGTTCACCTTCTACCCGCACACTACAGTGTGGCCTGTATGTCGCGCCAGAAGAGTCGGGAGAGAGCACCGCCGACATTGTTAGAGATTGAGGATGTAACGACAGATGCTTGCGTCGTTTTTAGAGACGGGGCGCAACAGTATCCTCGATGAAGTCTGTGCGGAGCTTGCACCTGCAACCATCCGTCACCATGAGTACTCTGCCTTGCCGATGAACAATTCCGGCTATGAGCTGATGATTTGACGGGTCTCCGGTGAGGCGATATGCGAGTTGCCTAAATGTGAGCCAGTTGTTGTGTTCAACAAAAGTCTCAAGCATCTGATCGAGAATGCGGTCTGGGTCAAACATCGCGCGTATTCAGCCCTTCTTCTGGGCAAATCGTCCGATCCAGCTCGGGGAAGCAACTCGAAACGCTGGCCCTTAGTATAGCTGAGCCCAGCTGTCGCAATCGGCGATAGATAGGATGAGAAGGTCGATCCCCGATCAGGGATGGCGATGAGCTACTCTGATCAGCGCACTCTGCGGTGCAATCACAATGATGAGGAGATCGACCTTGAAGAAGGATAACAATTCTGGAAAGA
>Ga0209060_10000334_pt1 | contig 96757 bp, 68 predicted proteins | sample Coa_R1_8_FD_187155 | JGI IMG/M metagenome (GOLD analysis project Ga0209060, IMG submission 187155) | Surface soil microbial communities from Centralia Pennsylvania, which are recovering from an underground coalmine fire - Coalmine... | ecosystem: Environmental > Terrestrial > Soil >... | reverse complement strand
AACGGGTGGGATTGGTTCAGGTTTGAGAGACATCCTGGGCTCCTTGGCTCTGCTGAGGCAAATTCGGTGGCGTTTGTAGGTCTCTCCAGTGTCTCACCTCATTTCTGATTTCGCCAACGGGATCTTGAGAGATGCGGCATTGGTTGAGCGCCGGGCTTCCCACCTTTGCTATGATAGAGAGAGCCAGCGGTTCGCGCCTGGGTCTCTGTGGCGCTCAGTCGACCTTATCGGGTGCAGCCTTTGCCTGAACGACCTATGTCATCAAAGAGGTGAGGATGACCCAGCAACAACGGGCGCTGCCCTGGCGCTTCACAACAACTCTGGCTCCTGCTTTCTTTGTTCTGGCTGGCTGGCGGCTGCGCCAGAGTTGGCGCTGGGTGGTGGTCATGGGGCTGGGTGTGCTGGCTGCTGCCGTCATCGTCTGCGCTGTGCCCTTGTTTGCGCAGGTTGCGCTGACGGCTGGGGCGCGCTCCGTCCTCACCGCCAGCCCACAAGATTCAGAACTTGAGTTGCAGGTCGATGCCAAGGCGCTGTCTAGCCAGGTTGCCGCCGATGCCGATGCGCAATTCAGGCGATTTGCGCAAGCATCGTTCGGTTCCTACCTCAGCGACTCCTCGCAATTTGTGCTGCAAATGCCTGGCCTGAACTTCGCCATCCCTGGGCAAGAGAAAAATACGCTTGCCATGACAGGTGTCTCTATCGATCAGGCGCGCTCGCATCTGCGGCTGCTTCAGGGCCGATTGCCTTTCTTGTTGAGTTCAGACCTTGAGGTTGTTCTGACCCAACCCACTGCGACGGATTTGCAAGTGTCGGTGGGGTCCATCATTCCGCTCCAGTTTGCCTTCTATGCTGAACTGGCTCCGGGGCTGAATCCCCGCTCTGTCACGTTGCAACTGCCGCTGCATGTGGTGGGCATTGTTGCCCTCGATGAAAGCGACCCCTTCTGGCACGCGGTGAATTTCGAGCCGATGCGCACGGACTTTGCGAGCAGCTATCGGGTGATTCTGTCCAGCGATACCTTCATATCGACCATTACACAACTTGCCCAGACGCATGGCGGCACGCTGGCCGGATTTGACGCTCCCCCGGCGTTGCTGTGGTATTTTTTTCTGGACGCCTCGCGGCTCTCTATCAGCAACCTGGATGATCTGATTGCTCATCTGGATAACGCCCAGCTTCATCTGAGCCGCCAGGCCCTTCCTGCTGCCCTCCAACAGCCGCAGCTTCTCAGCCCTGCCATGGATTCCTTTGGCGCTCCTGGCTCGCTCGAACGCTTTCGTGACCGCATTCCGGTGGTGCTTATCCCGCTGGTTGTGCTGACCTTCCAGATTTTTGCCCTCATCCTCTATTTTATCAGCGTGGTAGTCAGCCTCTCGATAGATCGCCAGGCGGAAGCGATTGCCTTGCTGCGCAGCCGGGGCGCGAGCCGCCGCCTGGTGTTTCAAGCGTTCATCCTGCCGCTGCTGCCGCTCTTGCTGCTCGCGCTGATGGTTGGGCCAGTGTCAGCCCTCCTGCTCATACGCGCTCTGGGCCATCAGATGCTGGCATCCTCGGACCAGAGCGCGCTCGCTGCTGTCAATGGCGATCCCCTCTCGGTTGTGCCTGGACTGCTGGGGTATGCCCTGCTCGCAGTGGCCGGGGTCATCATGACGCTGATACTTTCGGTTTGGATTGCGACGCGTAGCGATATTGTAGTGACCCGGCGCGATCTGGCGCGTTCGACGCGCCGCGCCCTCTGGCAGCGCTTGAGGCTGGATATGGTTGCTGCTGTCATTGCTGTGGGCGGCTTTGGCGTCGCGTTCTTCATGACACACTCGAGCTTGCTTGATGCGCGCACCAATCAGGTCGTCTTTTTGCCAGTATCGCTGGCGGTGCCGCTTTTCTTGCTGCTTGCTCTAGTTTTGTTCTTCGTGCGCTTTTTCCCGCTGCTGCTGCGGTTCTTTGCCCGGCAGACCCGCCGCGCGGGCGCGCCGCTCATGCTGGCTCTGGCGCAGATGTCGCGCGCGCCTTACCAATCCATGCGGATGCTGCTGCTGCTGGCGCTTTCGATTTCTTTTGCGCTTTTTACCATGGTCTTCAGCGCAACCGAAACCCAGTATACGAACAACGTCGCTGCCCAGCAGGTCGGCGCAGACTTCAGCGGGCCTATACCCATTCCACTTGGCAGCCATCCCGAGGCCAATGTGGTGGAGCATGCCTATCAGACGATTCCCGGCGTCATTTCGGCCACCGTTGGCGGTGTCGCTGATGGCGTTGCCCAGGCAAGTGGACAGGAAAGCGCGGTTCAGATTCGCGCGGTGGATACGAAGACGTTTGCGCAGACGGCCATCTGGACCGATCAGGACTCCAGCCAACCAATCGCTGCCTTGCTGGCGCACCTTCCCGATGTAAGCCAGGGGACAGCTACCGCGCCCGTCGTGCCCGCGCTGGTCGATGGGGTTGCCTGGAATCTGCTCCATCTGGCTCCCGATGCTCGATTCACGCTGAATATTTCAGGTGGCGATGTCAATGTCACGTTCCAGGCTGTTGCTGAGGTGCAGCACATCCCCACTATCAACGATAGCCTGCAAACGAGCGGAGGCAATGATTATGTGACGCCTGGTGGGATTCTGGTTGACCTGACGACCTATACCCAGGTTTTTCAGCAACTGAGTGAGGCGAATACGCAGGTTGATAGCGCAGAACTGCCCTCTGCCGTCAATTATATCTGGCTGCGTACCAGTGATGGGGCCTCGGCGCTGGCAACGGTGCGCGCGGCGTTGACGAGCGGGCCGCTCTCCCTGGAAACGCTGTATGATCGCCGGGCTATGATTGCCCAGATGCAGCGCGATCCGCTCTATCTCACGCTCAAGGGGGTGTTGCTGCTGGGCGCGGCAACCACCGTCTTGCTCGCCTTGTTAGGGGGCTTGCTGAGTTCCTGGTTGCACGCGCGCAGCCGTTTGCTCGGCTTTGCAGTGCTGCGCGCGCTGGGCAGCACGCCGCGCCAGATTGCCGGTGTGCTCTCTTGGGAGCTTGGCATTGTCTATAGCATCGCGTTGGTTCTGGGTGGCGTGTTCGGCGCGCTGTTGGTGGTGCTTGTTGTGCCGGTGCTGGTCTTTACGAATCCCACGCTGCCCAGCACGGCCATCACCAGCACCGAGTTTTTTGTGATTCAGCAAGTGTTGCCGGTGCAAATTGTGTTGCCACAGACGCTGGGTATTGCTCTGGTCGTGCTTGTTGCTCTAGCAGCTTTTGGATTGGTCTTGACCACCTGGATGGTTGCGAAACCCGCGCTCAGCCAAACCCTGCGGCTGGATGAGGATTGAGTGAGCATCCCGTGTACAGACATGTCTCTGGCTGCAAGGAAGACCGCCGCTGTTTTTAGGGAGTATAATCACTTAAGGGAACAAAAGGATGAAGTGCTGGCGGATAACCTCTGCTATATCTTGCGCAATATGCGAGAATAGAACTTGCGCGGAGCACAACCAGACATTTTCAGTTGGGTGGAATAAAAAAAGAACATGAGTTCACAGGATATTGCGCCTGATGCCTCACCTAGCCAGAACGGCAGAGGCGAACACGATCACGGTAGATTAGGTTTCTTCCTTTGTTGGGCAGTCGTCTTTGCCGATATCGGCACGTCCATTTACTACGTTCCTGGCCTTCTTTACGGGCAGTTTGGCACGCTGGCCGGTTTTTTCGTGGTCTTGACCCTGCTCGTCTTTATCTTGCTCACGCTCAAATACTCGGAAGTGACCTATCGCTACCCTCAGGGGGGTGGCGTTGTCACGGTTTCAGCGACTGCCATGAAGCCCTGGGTTGGCGCGCTCGGTGGTATGTTTATCCTGGTTGATTACTTTCTTACCGCGGCTATCAGTTCGCTTTCAGGGCTGATCTATTTCAGTGTGGTCGCTCCAAACGTCAGGCCATTCGTGCTGCCAATCACGCTGGTTGTGCTGGCGCTGTTGGGGCTGCTCAACTGGTGGGGAATTAGCGAGAGCGCAATCGTCAGCGCTGCCGGGGCGGTCATCGCCTTTCTTAGTGATATTGCCATCCTGATTGAAGTCTTTACCCATGAATCATTACAGACGATTCTAAATACCATTCCTGAGATGTTTTCTGGGAAGACGCTGACGGGGCTGACGTTGTTGACCGGCTTTGCCGGAGCCTTCCTGGCCTTTTCAGGCTTAGAGAGCATTTCGCAGCTTTCGCCTGTCATGAAGACGCCCCGCAAACGCACCGGTCGCCTGGCGCTGCTGCTGGTTGTCGTGACCATTGGCGTAACCAGCCCGCTGTTGACGATCTTTTCGACCACGCTGCTTCAGAACGCCAGCAATGTCGACCCCAATCAGTTTATCTCTCTGTTGGGTGGCAAATATAGTACAGTATTAGGAATCGAAGTTGCCATTAGCGCGTCGGCGCTACTCATCTTTGCCAGCAATACGGCCATCATTGGTTCCTATCATGTCTTTCTGGCGCTCTCGCGCATGCGTTTCTTCCCCAACTTTGTGGAACGTCGCGGCTCCTGGCGCGGGACTCCGCATTATTCCATCATTCTGGCAACGGGCATTCCGATTGTAGTCTTGATTGTGGTCCAGGGCAACATCAATCTGCTGGGTGATATGTATGCCTTTGGCCTGCTCGGCGCGTTCAGCCTGACTTGCCTGGGACTGGATATTGTGCGCTTCCGCGAGCGCCGCCGCTATAAAGAGAAAGCGCGACTCAAGAAGCTGGCGCATGAGGGAAAACTCAGCGATATGACCGGGCTGCTCCCGGTGCTGCCGCAGGCGCAGAATCCATCGGTTGCCCCCGTCTCGACACTCATCTTCACGTTGGGCATCCTTACCACAGCGCTGGTGATGCTGGCCTGGTCAACCAACCTGGTGTTTAAGCCGCTGGCAACCGCTTTTGGCGGCGGCGTCACATTGCTCGGTCTGGGCATCGCCTATTGGAACTATCGCCGCCTGGCGCTGCGTGGGCGCCCGATGGTCTATCCGGTCGAGATTCACGCGCCCGTCCGCAACTCAGTGCTGGCGGTGCTGCCCACTAGCGCGGTAGGGCGCGAAGCGGTGGTGCGCGCGGCCTGCGCTGAGGGAGATAGCCGGGAGGTCATCTTTGCGTATCGCGGCCAGCCGCCACGCACAGAGGCGCTGCGGCTCTTCGAGACGTTTGATCCCTACTTTGAGGATGAAGGGGCCAAGCAAGCGTTTGGAGAGGCGGAAATGGTTGCCCGCGAAAAGGGCATCAAGCGCGAGTATGTGTATCTCTCGAAAGCGCCCGATGCCGTGTTCCAATTCTGGCAAGTCTTGCGCCCGCAAGACACGATTATTGTCGACGAAGACAGCCAGATCGCGCACGCGCTTGCCCCCGACATGGTGCGCCACAGCCCCGGTCCGGGCGGGCAGGTAACCCACCTCATCAAGCGCTGGCAGACTCCCTCGACGGTCGGTTCATAACCAGCGAACAGGCCAGAGAAGCTCCTCTGGCCTGACCTCTTCCTGGCTTCCAGATGGCTCCTCTGCTGGCTGGTATGCTCTGTGCGAACGCCCTTCAGGATATGCACGCAGAGCCTTTCATATCAGAGCAGAGGAGAAACCTACCTATGGCACAAACCTTTCTGGAAGAAGTGATTGACCAGCAGCAGTGGCTGGAGCCAACCGGCGACGCCTTGCAGCAAGCCATTGGCAAAGTTGCCAGACGCGAGGGGCCGTCTCGCGCCGTCAAAGACGCGCTGCATGGCGTCTGGTTCGGCCATCCTTTACATCCCGCTTTGACGGATATTCCCGTTGGCTCCTGGAGCGCTACGTTGATTCTGGACATGCTCAGCCTGGGTGGCAACCGAGCTATCAAGAAAGGCGCTGATGCAACGTTGAGCATTGGTCTGGTTGGCTCGCTTGGCGCGGCGCTGTCCGGCCTGGCCGATTGGCAAGAAACGTATGGGCGCGAGCGCCGGATTGGCTTGCTGCATGGATTACTCAACGCGACGGCAGCAACGCTCTACACAGCCTCGCTGGTGCAGCGCCGCCGCCGCCGCCGAGGCGCGGGCATTCTGCTTTCCTCGCTGGGGTACGGTGTGGTGCTGCTCTCCAGCTATCTCGGCGGGGAACTGGTCTTTGACCGGGGCACAGGCGTGAATCATGCCGCCTGGTTGGAACTACCTGATGAGTTTACCCCTGTGATGGACGATGCCGCGCTGCTGCCCGATAAGCCTACGCGAGCGATGGCTGGCTCGACGCCGGTGCTGCTGGTACGCCAGGGCGGAAGCATCTACGCGCTGGCGGCTGTCTGTACGCATGCCGGAGGCCCGCTTGATGAAGGCGAACTGGTCGGTTGCTCAATGATTTGCCCCTGGCATGGCTCGCAGTTCTCGCTGAAAGACGGGAAAGTCGAGGCTGGCCCAGCAACGGTTGATGAGCCAGCCTTTGAAACACGGGTGCGCAACGGCAAAATTGAGGTGCGCCGCGCGGCCAGCGCGCGTTAAGCGCTCAGGCCATAGAGCGCGCCAAACTTGGCGTTGATATACTGCACAAAATATTCTGGATTGAGCGTTTCGCCGGTCACTTTGCGCGCCACTTCGTCGGGTGCGTACACCTGACCAGAGGCGTACATGTGCTCGCGGAGCCAATCCAGAATAAAGCCAGTTCCTTCCGCCTCCAGGCGCTGATCGTAATCAGGAAAGGCGCGGTGCAGGGTATGGTAGATTTGTGCCGCGTAGAGGTTGCCGAGGGTGTAAGTTGGGAAGTAGCCGAACGAGCCGCCCGACCAGTGAATATCCTGAAGGACGCCCTGGGTATCCGTTGGCGGTGTGACTCCCAGATACGATTCATACTTCTGATTCCAGAGGCTGGGCAGATCATCGACATCGATGTCGCCGTTGATCAGCCCTTGCTCCAACTCGAAGCGGATGATGATATGCAGGTTATAGGTCACTTCATCGGCTTCGACGCGAATCAGGCTGGGCTTGACTTCATTGAGCGCCGGGACCAGCGCCTCGACACCGTAGCGGCTGAAGGTTTCGGGGAAGGCATCGCGCAGCAAGCCAATATGATGCTTCCAGAACGGCAGGGAACGGCCAATGGCGTTTTCCCAGAGTCGTGATTCGGATTCGTGCAGGCCCATCGACGCGCCACCGGCCAGGATGGTGCGCGCCAGCGCCGGATCGCTGCCTTGCTCGTACAAGCCGTGGCCGCCTTCGTGCGCGGCTGCCATCAAAGCCGCCGGAAAGTACGTCGGGTCAACGCGCACGGTGAGGCGGACATCGAAGGGCGAGCCGCCGCCGCCCGTGAATGGATGGCTGGATTGGTCCATACGTCCGGCATCGAAGTGATAGCCCATCTTTTGCAAGAGCGCTTTGCAGAGATCAAGCTGGCGGGCAGGGTCGAAATTGCCGTGCAGGCAACTGGTGTCTATCTTCTGCCCGGACTCCTGAATGCGCCGCAGCAGGTCCACCGTTGCATCGCGGACGCGGTCCAGAATGGGATTGAGCGTATCCAGCGTCATATCTGGCTCGTACTGATCGAGCAAGGCATTATAGGGCGAGCCTTGATACCCCAGGTGGTCGGCAACCTGCCGCATGAGCTTGACGAGCTTGCGCAGGTACGGGGCAAACGACGCGAAGTCATTGGCCGGTTTGGCCTGCTCCCACGTGCCCCAGGCTTCAGCCGTTGCCACCGCAACCTCTTTGACCAGAGCGGCAGGGATTTTTGTGTTCTGGTCATAATTGCGGCGCATCAGCCGAACCAGACCCCGGTCTGCGTCGGAATAGCCATCCCCTTGTACGCGCGGCTCCAACACATTCAGCAGTTCGCCAATGCGCGGGTGGGTCTGGCGTTCGTGCAGCAAGGCTTGCAACGTGGCAAGCTGTGGCCCGCGCACCTGATTCGCCTGAGGCGGCATCTTCACTTGCTGGTCCCATCCCAGCAGGCCAAGCAAATTGCCAAGATCGCTGATTTCCTGAGCGCGCTCGAAAAATTCGGTAAATTCGGCATCTGTTTGCGTGAATGTCAATACTTTCGATGCTGCTGTGGTCATTCCTTCCTCCTCTGGAGTGGTTCTATGCCTCTTACCCTATCACGCTCGCCAACGCATCTGCAAGCTGGCGTGGACAGAACAGAAGTACGATTTGTAGGCGTGTCCTGCGTGGGGTATGCTATACAAAAGGCATATGTCCCTGTCATGTAACGGCTGTGAGACCCTGTAGTCTCTCACGAGAACCGGCTTGAAGCAGAGAGGAGGGAATGGGCAGTGTCTCATCTCGCCGGAACGATGAGACGCACCGCAGCGCATGCGGCTGGCCCATGAGGATTTATGCAGGCGCCCGCTTACGGTGAGATCGATGCCATCATTCACGCGATTCATGGCGCACCTTTTCAGGTCTTAGGCCCCCATCTGGGTGAAGAGGATGGGAAATTCAACCTGGTGATTCGCGCCTTTCTGCCCCAGGCATCTGCTGGGGCCAGGGCGGAGGTCGAGATAGGGGATGCATCCTATCCGATGCGTCGCACTGCGCCGGAAGGGTTTTTTGAAGTTGCCATTCCTGATGTGAAAGAAATCCCCACGTATTTCCTCCAGATCGTCGAGCCGGATGGGCGCAAGACCCGCCTGCGCGACCCCTATGCCTTTCCGCCCATGCTCAGCAGCTTTGATCTGCATCTTTTTGGCGAAGGCCAGCATCATCAAATCTACGAGAAGATGGGCGCGCACCCACGCGAGGTAAATGGCGTCAAGGGGGTGCATTTTGTCGTCTGGGCACCGAGCGCGCAGCGCGTCAGCATCATCGGCGATTTCAATCAATGGGATGGGCGACGGCATCCCATGCAGCGCTGCAACGATGGCGGCGTTTGGGAACTCTTTATCCCTGACCTTGGCGTGGGTGAACGTTATAAGTATGCCATTGTCTCGAACTTCCAGGGCTATTACACCGAGCGCGCCGACCCATACGGCTTCTATGCCGAAGTGCGCCCGGCAACTGCCTCGGTTGTCTTCGATCTGGACCAGTATCAATGGCAGGATGCCGACTGGCTGAACAGCCGCGAAAAACGCCAGGCGCTTGACGCTCCGCTGGCGATTTATGAAATGCACCTGGGTTCCTGGCGCCGCAGCGCAGAAGAAGGCGGGCGCTTTCTTACGTATAAAGAACTGGCGAAGGAATTGCCAGCCTATATCAAAGAGATGGGCTATACGCATGTCGAGTTCCTGCCCGTCAGCGAGCATCCCTTCGATGTCTCGTGGGGCTACCAACCGGCAGGCATGTACGCGCCCACCAGCCGCTTCGGCACGCCCGATGATTTTCGCCTGCTGGTTGACGCCTGTCATCAGGCGGGCATCGGCGTGATTCTGGATTGGGTGTCCGCGCATTTTGCTAAGGAGGGGCATGGCCTGAACTATTTCGACGGCAGCCACCTGTACGAGCATGCCGACCCGCGGCAGGGCGAACACCCCGACTGGGGCACGATGGTCTATAACTATGGCCGCAATGAAGTGCGCAATTATCTGCTGGCAAACGCGCTCTTTTGGCTGGAAAAGTATCATATCGATGGCCTGCGCGTGGATGCCGTGGCATCTATGATCTACCTCGACTATTCGCGCAAAGAGGGCGAATGGATTCCCAACCGCTTTGGCGGGCGCGAGAACCTGGAGGCCATTGATTTTATCAAGCAAATGAACGAACTTACCCACCGTTATCATCCCGGCACCCTGACGATTGCGGAAGAATCGACGGCTTGGCCGATGGTCTCGCGGCCAACCTATGTTGGCGGGCTGGGTTTTGATTACAAGTGGAACATGGGCTGGATGCACGACCTGCTCGATTATTTCCAGGCTGACCCGATCTATCGCCGCTATCGCCAGGACCGCATCACCTTCTCGTTAATGTATGCATTTTCCGAGAACTTCATTCTGCCTCTGTCGCATGATGAAGTGGTCCATTTGAAGCATTCGCTGCTGGATAAGATGCCGGGCGACGTCTGGCAGAAATTCGCCAATCTGCGGGCGCTGTATGGGTTTATGTACGGCCACCCCGGCAAAAAGCTGCTCTTTATGGGGGGCGAGTTCGGCCAGTGGCACGAATGGGCCTATCAATCCAGCCTGGACTGGCATTTGCTGGACTATGAGCCGCATCAGAAGCTGCAACGCTTTGTCAAAGACCTGAATCACCTCTACCTCAAAGAGCCATCGCTGTATGAGGTCGATACCGACTGGCAGGGGTTCGATTGGATTGATTTCCGCGATGCCGATAACAGCGTGGTTGCCTTTCTGCGCAAGGCCAAAGACCCGGAAGATAGCCTGCTCTTTGTCTGCAACTTTACGCCGGTTCCCCGTCATGGTTATCGCCTGGGTGTGCCCAGGGCCGGTTTCTACGAAGAAATCCTGAACAGCGACTCGGAGCTGTTTGGTGGGTCCAATGTGGGGAACGCTGGCGGCGTTCAAACAGAAGACGTTGAATCACACGCGCACCCGTACTCGCTGCGCCTGACACTGCCTCCGCTCGCTGTGATCGTGATGAAAGCCAAAGCACAGCCCGCCAGCGGCGCGAAAACGCGCACCCGCAAATCGGCCAAAGAAAAGAACATTCCGAGCGAAGGAGCAACCACCGTGTAGCCTGTCTGTTGACATCCCGGTGCGAACGTTCTTATACTCAGCGAAGCTATATGACTAAGGCAGTCAAACCGGCCATCACCGATGTGACCAGACCCAGGGGGAGCAAGTGACTGTTCAAAACATGCTTTATGAGTATGAAGTATCGAAGCTGCGCACTGGCGCCAATTACGGGAACATAGCACTCTTCAGCCGCGCCGACCAGTATTCCAACCTCGCCGGGTTGTGGTGTGCCGAAGACGATCAATTTTATTGCGGGCGTTGGGTGATGCGATACAGCATAGGCGGGCAGCCTGTTCTAGCAGAGCGCACGACCTTTCGCGCGACTCACCAGACGACTACTTATCATCTGGACGACATAGAGATTCAGCAGACCTATTTTGTGCCCCTGGGCGTGACCCATCTGAAGGTGGCCTATACCCTGGTGCGCCTGCGCAACTTTGGTGTGCAGCCAATCACCGTGGATATTCGCACTCAGATACAATTCCCCTGGGTGATGCTGCCGGAGTTCAGCAAACTGCCGGATATGACGCAGAAAAACAAGAAGGTGCACTCGCGTCTGGATGGCAATCTCATCATCACCGAGACGGTTGGCCGCCCTGAAGAGGTGCGCGTGGTTGGCACGCCGGTCATGCCGCCGCAGCAGAGCGCTTTCGATGCCCGCAGCGCTGACCTGCACTATCTGGTTGAGGTGCCTGGGCGCGAGGAGATGGAAATCCCGTTTATCATGACCGTCTCCGGCCAGGGACTGAATGACGCGCTTGATCGCTACGAACACAGCACCGACTATAATGCAGTCTTGGAAACCACCAATGCAACCGCCGAGCGCCTCATTGAACAGAGCGATGTGCTGGTTCCCGACCCGCTAATTAACCGAGCAGTCAAGTGGGCCAAGATCAACATTCTCCGCGAGCAGAAGCTGTATCCCAACGGCTACGGCTTCACCAATGACCCGCCGCAAGATATTCTGGTGGTGCGCGATGTCGCCTGGTTCAGCATCGGCTCCGACTATATCACGCCTGAGTTTTCGCGTGGCATGCTGCGTCTGGTGCAGCAGTATGGCGTGGAAGAAACCGGCGAACTCACCGAATATCTGCTGGCGTGCGAAACGCCGCCCAGCATCAACAACTATGGCCTGAATATCAATGACGACACGCCGCTGTTTATCTTCGCTGCGCATCATCATCTGGCCCTCAGCGGCGATATGGATTTCTTGAAAGAGATGTACGAGACGATCAAGCGCGCCGCCGATTGGATTCTGGCGCAGCGGCGCGCAGGGTTGATCTGGTGTACTTCAGAGGAGTCGAATGCCTGGGGCATTGCCTCCTGGCGCAATATGATTCCCGAATATCAGATTAGCGGAGCCGTCACGGAAATCAACGCCGAATGCTATATGGCGTTGCGGCTGGCGAGCCGCTGCTGCGAAGCGATGGGCGACAAAGAACTGGCCCAGGATTATGTAGACGCGGCGATTCAGTTGAAAGAGGAGATCAATCGCCAGCTTGTGTCGGAGGTGACCGGCCTCTACGTGCTGAATATTGATAACAACGGCAACAAGCATCATCTTGTGACCGGCGATCTCATCTTTCCGGTGTTGTTCGGGGTTGCTGATGAACGCATGCGCCAGACCATTCTGAATGTGCTTTACTCCCCGGAGTTCTGGACCGATTACGGGGTGCGCACCGTTGGCCGCCATGAACCCGAATATGATCCCGAATTTGCTATGCGTCTTCAGGGGGGCATCTGGCCCAATCTCACGGCCTGGGTGGCCTATGGCAGCCGCCTGGATTATCCGGAAAAGATGGTCGAGGCAATGCACAACATTTATCGCATCTCTGAAGTGCCTGTTCCCAAAGATTTCAAGAATGTCGTGCCTGGCACATTCCCTGAATGTTTGAATGGGGAAAACTTCCAAAGCCGGGGTATGGCGCAAAGCCCCTGGATGGCCCCGACCTATCTCTGGCTGACCATTGATGGCCTTTTGGGAGTGCGCCCCGGACTGGATATGCTGCGCATTCAGCCACATCTGCCTGAAGCCTGGCAGTGGTGCGCCATCCGCAACATCCCCTATTGGGGTGACAAGTTTAGCTACTTTGTCTACAGCGGCATCCTCTACACCGATCACGCCGTCGAATCGCCCTATCCTCAAGAAGTGTTCGAGCGCGATATTACCGATAGTCTGGAGTGCAACGCCTATGTGCTTGGCTTCCAGCGAGGCAGCGAAATCCTGATTTTTGTCGGGACTGATGAACGCCTGGGTGTCCAATTGAAAGTCAAGCCGCCGCTGGTTGAAGAGGAGCAGCGGTTCGAGTTTGTGCTGAACCCGAACGAAGCGCGCCTGATTAATCTGTTGGTCGCGCCTATGCCTGCGCCCACTGTCCAGCCAGCCACTCGGGACATATCTGCCGACGCTGCCCACGATGGCGCCGCAGCCGCCGAGGCGCTTCAAGAGACCTTGCAGGACGTGGAAGTCGAAGCCCCTCACAAGGAAGCTTCCAAGCGCGAAAAGTGATGTGCTCCCGGGTACTCGACGATTCAATTGAGGGACGCATGAGGGTCTTCAGAGGGTGGGCGCACCTGATTCGAGGACAGCATGCGGCGCAAGATTTGCTCCTCCCGTTTGAGGATGGCAATCTCCAGTTCCAGCCGCCCGCAGGTTGACGTTAGCTCCAACAACTGCTGCTTTTCTGCATCACTCAGGTCCAGGCAGTACGCAATCAGATATGATAGCCCTTCCGCGTCGCTGGGCAGGTCCAGGCGCAGTTGTTCTCTGCCTGCGACTGCCAGCATCACGCGAATATAGCGGCGGAACAGGTCAGAGGCTTTGCGCTGCAAGACTTCCAGGGCTTCTGGCTCGCTCTGCTTATCCTCAAAGTCCTCAACCAGCGCCATCAGAAACGGCTGGTCGCGGCGCTCCTCTAAGATTTTGAAGCGCTTCTTGCCCTCAGTGAGCAGGTTAAAACGCCCATCATCGAGCCGCTCGGCTGTCATAATGTGCGCCAGCGTGCCGATCTGATGCGGATGTTCCTCTCCCTGGGGGCTGTCCGGCTGAACCAGCACGACGCCAAACGGGCTTCCTTGCTCAAGGCAGCGGCGAATCATCAAGCGATAGCGCGGCTCAAAGATGTGCAGTGGAAGTACCATCCCAGGAAAGAGAACCACGTTGAGCGGAAACAGTGGCAGCTCGAATGATTCTCCCATGATAGCCTCCGGAACAAAGACAGAGACGAAGCCAGAGCCTGAAAGGGATAGCTTTCTCCCCTGCCCCATTAAATAGATGTTACCCTTTGAAGTATTGTACCGAGTTCTGAACAAAATCGACAACATGAGAAGGCACACTTCATGACTGCGCCCCGTAGGGCACTGGGCTGCGCTTGTCAGACCAGGTATACTGTGTGCAATGAAAAGAGGTATCTGGAGCATAGACCTCAGCAAAAGGAGGACCAGCGTGCACGATCATTCCCGCCCACCGCTGCCCAAGTACGCCAAATACCTCCCCGAATATGAGGAGGCTCAGATACCAACGCCCCCGCCCCAGTGGAGTCCGGCGCTGAAATGGGGAAGTATCATTCTGGGCATGCTCTTTGTGAATACGACCATCTACCTCATCGCCAGCCTCGTCCTTGCGCCTCCCGCGCCCTATCATGACGAGAGCGTGGGCGCGGCTGAGGTGATGTGGGTGGTGTTCGGGCTGCTTCCGGGGCTGGGGGCTTTCATCTGCTGGAGCATGTACACAGCTAGCAATTCTCCTCAAGGCTGATCGATAGCCCTCCCAAACTGCTCGCCCTCAGGGCGCTTGATGAACCCTGCCAGCGTAGCTTACAATCAAGGTATGTGGAATATCATCGGCCATCGTCAACTGCTCGGCTTCTTTGAGCACGCCCAAAGAAGCCAACACCTCAGCCATGCGTACTTGCTCGCCGGGCCTGCCCAGGTTGGCAAGCGAACGCTGGCGCTTGCCTTTGCGCAAGCTATGCTCTGCACAGCAGAAGATGCCAGCCCGCCGGGGAGTCCCTGTGGCGTATGCGCTGGCTGCGTGAAAGTGCAAAACGGTTCTCACCCTGACCTGAGTGTTGTCCAGCCAGAAGCTGGCAAGAAGACGCTGAGCATTGACACCATTCGCTCGTTGCTGCGGGCAGCAGCCCTGCAACCGCAGGAAGGCAGCTACAATATTTTCATTTTGCCCAATGCGGAACTGATGACCCTTGAGGCGGCCAATGCCCTGCTGAAAACGCTGGAGGAGCCAGCGCCGCATACCATTCTGCTGCTCACCACTGTTGATGAGCAGCTTCTTCCCAAAACGATTGCTTCACGCTGTCAGGTCTTGCTGGTTTCTCTGGTGAACGCCCATGACATGCAAGCCGCGCTGATGGAGCGGTGGGACGTTGATGAAGCGCGTGCCCAGGAGCTTAGCACGCTGGCGGCAGGGCGGCCAGGCTGGGCGATCACCGCTAGCCAGAATCAGGAGTTGGAGGAAGAACGAGCATCCTGGTTTCAGATGATGGCAACGCTTTGCGAGAGCGGTCCGACGCAGCGCATAAAACTTGCAGCAAAACTGATTCATGATACCGAGAGGCTTGATGACCTGCTGGCGGTCTGGTTGATCTGGTGGCGTGAACTGCTGCTTTCCAGCGAGGGTTATAAGCTCCCAGGAAGCCAGGAGAGTGCCCAGCGCGAGCGATACGCCCGGCAGATTCAGCCAGCCGAAGCCAGAGCAGCGATCGAGCGCTTGCAAGAAGCGCTGCGCCAATTGGAAGAGAACGCCAACCCGCGCTTCGTTCTGGAAAACCTGTTGCTGGCATTGCCCACCTTTCAGGCCGGAGCAGAGACGCCCAGGCATTGGTAGGCGTCACCGAGGAGAGCAAGATGTCGTACCCAGAGTTTCGGAACCAGCTTGACAGCGTGCTCCGCAGCAAAAATCCGGAGGCTGTGCGGCAATTCTTAATTGAGCAGGGCCAATGGGACAAGGGCCGCGCCGACGTGGAGCATGCCATGTGGATGATGATCGCTGGCAGCCCCTCGCTTCAGAGTCTGCACGCAGAAGCCCAGGACTGGCTGATGCAGCATGGTTATCAAGCAGAAGCCGAGATGCTGCGCGAACGGCCCAAGGCGTCCCGAAAACCAGCTTCCCCGCAATCGCGCCCCAAAGGGCAAACCAGGCCAAACAAGCCAAGAGCCAACAGTCAGCACCCCAACCACCGAGCGCCGCAGCGGGACAACTGAGCTTCAAGATTGCGGTACCTGCGACGGCGGCTCAGCGACGGCGGCTTTTTCTAACTCTTCGGGCTGAAGCAGCCCGCTCGCAGCGAGCGCCATAAAGTCGGCGCGCTCCAGGGCCAGCAGGTCCACCGCCGTCATGGCGCGCACTGTGGCTGCCCGACGCGAGCGCCGCAGCAGCGCGCGTTCGCCGAAATGGTTGCCCTCGGTGATGACTGCCAGGCGATCTTCGCCGCCAGGGCGTTTCTTCACGGCCTCAAGCTGCCCCTTCAGGACGATGTAAAAGCGCGTGCCGATATCTCCTTCGCGGATAACCACCTGCCCCGGCTCAAAATGCAGCCGCTGCACCATGCCGGAGTGTTCCACCTGAAGCCGCACAATATCGCGTGGCAGCAAAAAATCGAGCGTCCAATCCGCCGCGACGCGCAACCGTCGTTCCATCGTGGGCAGCTTGGAAAGATAGACGAAGCGCCACAACGACCAGGCGATAAAGCCGGAAAGCTTGATGCCCAGAACCTGGGCAACGGCTGAGCCACGCCCTAATGAGGCAAGCTGGCCCAGGCCACCAAACTTGAAAGGGCGCTTAGGTTTGTCGGTAATCGTGGCAAGGACATTCCAGGCCGCGCAGGTCGCCTGGCGAATGGCATACTGAGCTGTGGGAGGGCAGCGCCCGCCGGTCGTGACATCAGGCACAGAGGCATTGTCGCCCAGCGCAAAGACGCCAGGGCAGTCAGGAACCTCCAGAAACTCATTCGTCAGGACGGCTCCGCGCTGATCGCGCTGGCAGGGGAGCGCTGCTAGCAAGGGATGCGGCGCGTTGCCGATGGTGGCAATCAAGGTGTGGGTGGGGATATGCTCATCGTTGGCAAGGATGGCATCATCCGGGGTGAGCGCTTTCAGGCGCGTATTGACGCGCACCTCGATGCCCTTTTTTGCCAGTTTCCTGGTCGCAAAATCGGCCAGGCTCTCTTTCACTTCTGGCAGAATGCGCTCTGGCCCCTGGATAAGTAATTTGCGGATTTCGCGCGGCTCGATATTGTTGTAATTCGGCAGGGCATCGTGGATGAGATCAGATAATTCCGCCATGACCTCCACGCCGGAAAAACCAGCCCCGGCCACGATAAAGGTCAGCAGCTTACGCCGTTCATCCGGGTCGCCTTCCGCGTCAGCTTTTTCCAGCATATCCACCAGATGGTTGCGCAGATAAAAAGCGTCGCCCACCGTCTTTGCCAGCAGCGCGTGTTCACTCATGCCGGGCATGCGCGAAAGATCGGTGATGGCTCCCAGCGCCAGCACGAGATAATTGAAGCGCACCACCTCGCGCCGGTTCTCGAAGCCGAGATCAACCGTCACCTGGTGACTATCCAGGTCAATCTGCTCAACGGAACCGGTATAAAACGTCACGCCGGGACTCATGCGGCGCGTGGGCACAAGGACATGCTGTGTTTCGATGCTGCCGGAGACAAGTTCAGGCAGCATCGGATGGAAGAGCAAAAAGTTATCCTGGCTGACCAGGCTGATATGAATGTCGCGGCGGCGCTTGACGAGCTTCTGCAATTCCATGGCGGTATATGCGCCCGCAAAGCCACCGCCCAGAATCAGGACTTCTTTCTGAGATGTGCCCACCAGGCGAAAGGTCGTGTCGCCCATCGAGATCAGATCGCCGGGGATGAGCGGCGTTCGGCCCTCAATGCGGCGTCCATTTACGAAGGTTCCGTCGCTTGAGTGCAGATCAAGGATGGTTGCCCTGCCTCGCCAGACGGTGATGGTTGCATGCTGGCGAGAAACACGGGGGTCGGCTACGCCGATCTCACCAGGATTGCTGGCTGTCTCGCCCTGGCGGATGCGTACCAGGGTCCACTTGCCCTCCGGCAAATTCTGGCGATACTGCGGATAGCCATCAAGCACCAGAGCCAGATCACCTGCCATCTTCGCCCTCCTGATTGCGGACTCGTTGAAAGATGCCAGCAATGGCTTGTTATAGAACAAGCTGGCCTTCTTCTGGTTCTAGTATACGGAAGAAGGCAGGCGCTCGCGTCGGTAAAATACTGTATCTTTTGCCGCTTTGCGGGCTTCAAACGTTACCCAGAATGGGTTGCCTGGGCCAGGGCGCGGCGCAGCAGGGGGTCAGGGCAGAGGTTGGGAAACTTCTGGGAATAGCAAACCATGCAGTATTCGCCTTCATCCTCGCTGTCGTCGCCCGTGCCGTAGTAGGTGATAGTATGAGGGTCGCACGCCCAATGCCCACAGGGGCGCTGTTTGGCTTCATCGCGGTGGGGCAAGACATGCGGGAACGATTCGAGGTAACAAATTGCCTCGCTCATGACAACTTCTCCATGTATCTGAAAAATAAAGCTCGGTTAGCGGCCTGGGGCCGATTCCTGATTGCTCTGCCCAAGATGCGCCCAGAACTCCAGCAAATCGCTTTTGGCGATGACCCCTTGCAGCCCATGCGCGTCGTGGACCGCGACGGCGGGGTGACCGCCGGCAAAGAGCGTGTAGGCTTCGTGGACGCTGGCCGTCTCCTGAAGCGCGGGCAAGGGCGGAGCTTGCCACTCGGCCACAGTGCGGTTTGCAATATCCTCGCCAGCAGCAACATGCTGAAGAAGCTGTGTCTCGGTCAGGCTGCCGACGACCTGTCCATTCGCCAGCACCGGCAGCTGTGAAATGCCATAGCGATGTAGTCGCTCGATTGCTACCGTGATAGACTCTTGCGGCGCAATGCTCACCAGCACGGGCATGCCTGGATTCGATTGTCGCCGGAAGGCCAGGACATCGGCCAGGGCCGCCGTTGGTGCTGGCTCGGTCAAACCGTTTTCGCGCAGCCAGGTTTCATTGTAGAATTTGGAAAGATAACCTCGCCCGGTATCCGGCAGCAGCACCACCATTACATCCGCTGGCCCCAGCCGTTTGCCATATTCCAGGGCCGCGCCCAGCGCTGTGCCCGCTGACCCGCCTGCCAGAATGCCCTCTTCGCGCGCCAGCCGCCGCGCCAACTGGAACGAGGTGCGGTCATCCACGCGAATCACTTCGTCGACCAGCTCAGGCACATAATTTTCAGGGAAGTTGTCGGTGCCAATGCCCTCGACCTTATAAGGCCGGGGCGTGTCACCCGAATAGATCGACCCGGCTGGGTCGGCCCCAATGACTTTGATCTTCGGGTTTTGCTCTTTCAGATAGCGCGCCGTGCCGATAATCGTTCCAGCCGTGCCGATTCCGGCGACAAATGCTGTGATCTTGCCATCGGTGGCTTCCCACAGTTCTGGCCCTGTCGTTGTGTAGTGCGCTCCTGGATTGGCGGGGTTCGCGTATTGATTCGGGCTGCACGCGCCAGAAATTTCCTTTGCCATGCGCGCCGCAACGTTGCGATAGCTTTCGGGCGAGTCATACGGGACGCTGCTGGGACAGATCACCACTTCGGCACCCAGGGCACGCAGCAGGCTGCGCTTCTCTTCGCTGACTTTATCGGTCATGACGAACACGCAGCGATAGCCTTTGATCGCCGCCGCAATAGCCAGGCCGGTGCCTGTATTGCCACTGGTGGGTTCGACAATGGTGCCGCCGGGCTGAAGCAGACCCGCGCGCTCGCACGCTTCAATCATCTTCAACCCGATGCGATCTTTCACGCTGCCGCCAGGGTTGAACATCTCGCACTTCGCCAAAACCAATGGCGAGAGGTGATGCGCGACGCGCTGCAAGCGGACCAGCGGAGTGTGCCCAATGGTCTCTAAAATAGACTCGTGATATTGCATCTGCCTTCCCATCCCGGCAGCCAACAAAGCTCTGCTGGCGTACCGGCCCTTTCATCCTGCGGGAGCCTCAGGGCGTTCGACCCCTGAGAAGCGCCGTTGCTCTTACTAACACGCCATCCCGCCACGCTGCGGGTAGCTGCCTGTACTATATTCTATCCGTCAAGGCAGAGGAGCGTTTGTCTCTTCACCTGCTCCCAGAACCATCACTATGCCAAAGCACCGCATGATTCGTGCTATTGGAAATCCCTGGCTGCCACCTGGACTTCGGCAATCGTCCAGCGTTCGCTGCTGGCATCTTCTGCGTTTGTGTCTGGCTCGTTTTTGATGTCGGCGGTGCCAGCCTCTAAACGCAAAAGATCGGGGGATAACTCGCTGCGCCGCAGCGTGAACGTCCCGCGCAGGTCGGCTTGCACGAGGGTGCGCACCAACGAGAGTCCTAGTCCTTCTGCGGTTTCAGCGTCAAACCCCTCTGGCAGCCCTGGCCCATCGTTCGCGACGGAAAGCGTGACCATGCCATTCTGGAGTGCGGCGTTCACCAGGAGGCTCCCTTCACTGCGCCCGGCAAAGCCGTGTTTGAAGACGTTCGAGACCAGTTCATTCAGGACCAGCGAAAGAATGGTGGCTTGCCGTGAGGGCACCCAGATGTTGTCGGCGGAAATGCGCAGGCGCAAACGAAAATCTGGCGGCGCGAGGTTTGCGCTGACGATGCCCGCGATTTTGCGCACAATCTCCTCGATGGTTGCCATGCCCACATCTTCGCGGGAAAGCAGATCGTGAGTGGCCGCGATGCCCTGAATGCGGTTGACACTTTCGGCCAGCAAATGGGCCACTGCCGGTGATTTGGTGTGCCGCTGCTGCAAGGAAAGAATGCCCGCCACGGTTTGCAGGTTGTTTTTGACGCGGTGATGCATCTCTTGAAGCAGCAGCGACTTGCTTGCCAGGCCGCGCCGGGTTTCTTCGTATAGCCTTGCGTTTTCGATAGCCACTGTGGCTTCATTAGCGAAGGTAATCACCAGTTGCATTTGCTCGTAGCTGAGGGAATAGCGCTGCCCGCTGAAGACGCAGATCACGCCGCGTGATTTGCCTCTACTTTTGAGCGGCACGCTGAGCACGCTCTGAATATCGGGCAGCAGTTCTGGCGCGCCGCGCAAGAAACAGCCGGTGTCGGTGTGCATGCACCCCACCGAGGTCAGCGGCTCACCGTTCTGCACGGCCCGACCCGCGCAGCACTGGCCGACTTTGATCACTTCCCGGCCCAGCGCCGGGTTTTCCAGGCCATAGCTGGTTAGCAGGCGCATCTCTTGTGTCTGCTCGTCCAGTTCAAAGATGACTGAGCGCTCTGCCCCGCTGAGGTGCACCGCTTGCATGGCAATCGTCTGCAAGACTTCTTCCAGGTCCAGCGTGGAGGCGATAATCGTGGAAACGCGATGTAGGGTGCTTAATTCGTGCACTTTCCGCCGCAGTTTCTCGTCAGTCTGTTCATAGAGTCGGCCATTCTCAATATTCATGGCAAGCTGACCGGCTACCACTTCCAGAAAGCCGACTTCTTCTGGTGTAAATTCGCGCGTCTCCAACGTCTGGACGCTCATCACCCCCTCCAACTTTTCTACGGTAAAGAAGATGATGGGCAGCGAGAGCAGACCGCGATACCTGGGTGAATAGGCTTCGGCCTCATAGGCGAATCGTTCGTCGGCGCAGGCATCCTTGACGATCAGCGGCTGACCCTTGTCAGCTACCCAGCCGCTGTAGCCTTCGCCCATGCGCAGCGAAAACTGATTGCCGTTGTTGGGGCGTGGGCCGTTGGTCGCTCGTAAGACAAGCTCGCGCCGCGCTTCGTCGTAGAGAAAGATGGAGCAAAGGTCTGCGCGCATTTCCTCGGCAACGGCGCGTGCAATTTGTTGCAGGGTCTGGTCAAGGTCAAGGCTGGAATTGGCCGCGGAGTTCACCCGCTGAATGGCCGCCAGGCGGGTCATGCCCCGATAAGCGCGCTCGTGTTCTTCGCGCGTCAGGCGCTCAGTCACTTGTTGAAAGCCGCGCGCCAGCGCCACCATAATTTGCGCCAGCACCATGCGCAGATGACTTTGTACATGCGCTAGCTGCTTGGGGTCATCTCGAAGGAGATCATCCAGCGCGAGCGCGAGGGCATCACCATAACTTTGTAACCCCTGGAAGCGGGTTTCCAGCTTGCCGCCATGTTCGGCCAGACGCTGGCCCGATTGCTCGAAGCGGGGAAGAAACGGCGTGACATCAGTGGCGATCAACGCATCCAGCAACAGATGCGCATCGCTTCCTTCTTCTGGCTGTGCGCCGTCCCCGCTCCAGTCGCGTAGTTGGCTGAGCAGCCAATCAAAGTGAGGAGCTAAGATATTTTTTACCGATATGACCATACGTGCCTACCAGCCTGGAGTGAAGCAACAGAGGATGCTCAATACCTTTCATTGTATGAGGCATGCGGGCAGGTGTCAACAATCGCCCGGCCAAGCTGATTGACAGGTAAAAATGAATGCAGGTACAATGATACCGTTTCTTAACATCTCAAGCATATCTTTCCTGCTGCCATGAATTGAGCATACAAATGATCTGTCTTGATGACTTCTTACGCTTTACTGGCGCTGCGCTGCAATCCTCCGGCAGAGTTGATGCGTTTCCCACTTTTGCGCATGATTCCCGACAGGTGGCCTCCGGCGAGTTGTTCATTGCGGTCCATGGCGAACGCCGCGACGGGCACGATTTTATTGAGGATGCCATTCAGCAGGGCGCGGCTGGCGTGGTTGCCGAAACCGAGCGCTTTCAAAAGTATGCAGCGCTGCATCCGGCCATTACCGAGCGCATGCAGCAGCAGGGGGTTGCGCTCATTTTGGTCAGAGATAGTCGCGCGGCCCTATGTGACTATGCGCGCGGCATTCTGCGCCAGTGGAAGCCTCGCGTGATTGCGGTGACGGGCAGCGTTGGCAAAACCACAACCAAAGAAGCTCTTGCTACCATTCTGGAAGCATCTTTTCCCACCTTCAAAAGCTGGCGCAATTATAACGACATGCTGGGCTTGCCGCTGTCGTTGGGCCGTCTGGAGCCGCGCCATCAAATCGCTGTGTTGGAGCTAGGCTGCGACCATCCGGGAGAGATTGCCGCGCTCTGCGAACTGATTCAGCCATCTATCGGCGTGGTGACTCAGGTGAGCCATACGCAACTTCAATACTTTGGCAGCATCGAACGCTACGCACAAGAATTAGCCATGCTGCCGCGTCATCTGCCCATCGATGGATTTGCCATCCTCAATTATGCCAACCCCTCTACCTTGCGCATGGTCACCGAAACGCAGGCCACGCCGCTGCTCTTCAGCCGAGAACCCGCTCAGGATGCGCGCATCTATGCCACCTGCCTGGAAGCTAATCAGCTTCAAGCTGGCCTGGAGGCGTCCTTTGCTTCTCGGGCGCTTGCAAGCGCGCAGCCGGAAAAGCGCGTTCATCGCTTCAGCAAGCTTGTGGGCGTCCATTGGGTAGAGAGCATTCTGGCAGCCGTAACGACCGCGCTCGCGCTGGGCATCGACGCGCACGCTGCTGCCGATTTGCTGGAGCCTTTTGAGCCGCTGCCTGGAAGGTCGCGCTTGCTGCGTGGCGTTGATGGCAGTCTGCTGCTGGATGACACGCATAACGCGCCGCCTGCCGCAGTCGAGGCGGCCATCCAGGCGTTGGGCGCGCTCAAGAGCCTCTCTCCGCGCAGCTTCAGCGTGGCCGTGTTGGGCGATATGCTGCGCCTGGGGAAGTACGAGATGGAAGCACACCAGCGCGTTGGTCGAGCCGTGGCGCAGGTGGCCGATCATCTGGTCACGCATGGGCCGCGCGCTGAACTGATTGCCCAGGAGGCGCGCCAGAGCGGTATGGCGGCTGGCGCTGTTGATATCACTTATAATGCCGAAGATGCGGCCCAGGTTGTCAGGCAGCGGCTTGTGGGACTGGAGCAAACTGGAACGCAGGCCATTGTGCTCATCAAAGGCTCGGAAGAGATGCGCCTGGAGCGCGTGACGGAGCGGCTGCTGGCACGCCCCGAAGACGCCGCCGAGGTGCTGGACCGCCAGACGCTGGCCTGGAAGCAAATCATCCGCATGCGGCCTGATCGCCCGACCTGGGTTGAGATCGACCTGAGCGCCATCGGCGCGAATAGCCGACGCATCAAGCAAATCATTGGCCCCAATGTTGAGCTTCTGGCAAGCCTGAAGGCTGATGCCTACGGCCATGGCGCGCTGCGCGTGGCACAAACTGTGCTCCATAATGGGGCATCAAGAATAGGCGTTGCGACGCTCAGCGAGGCCGTGCCGCTGCGGCAGGCGGGGATAACCGCCCCCATCTTGATTTTTGGCTATCTGCCTCCCTGGCAGATGCGCGAAGCCGTGCGCCTGGGCGTTACCGCGACGATTTACTCGCTTGAAGGGATTCAGGCGCTTTCGCAGGCTGCCGAATCGCTAGGCATAGAAGCTTCTGCCCATCTGAAGATCGACAGCGGGATGGGACGCCTGGGCCTGCGAGCGGAAGATCAGCAGAGCATCTTGCAGGTAGCCATCGAGGCGCGGAATCTGCCAGGAGTCAGGCTGGAGGGTATCTTTACTCATTTCGCCAGCGCCGACAGCGCCGATCAAACGCACTGCCGCCTGCAACTTGCGCGCTTTCATGAAGTGCTCGCAGCGCTGGAGGAGGCTGGCGTGCGACCCCCGCTGGTACATGCTGCCAACAGCGCGGCAACTCTGGCCCTGCCAGAAGCGTATTTTAATATGGTTCGCGTGGGCATTGCGCTCTATGGCCTGAACCCCTCTGATGAGGTACGCCTGCCCGAGGGATACCAGCCCGCGCTGAGTTTCAAGACGCATATAGCGCAGGTCAAAGATGTTCCGGCGGGCGAATGTATCAGTTATGGCTGCACATTTGTGACGCCTACCGCTATGCGCATCGCCGTCATTCCCGTGGGCTATGCCGATGGCTTCCGCCGCGCACCAGCCAACTGGGGTGAGGTGCTGGTGCGCGGCAAACGCGCCCCATTGGTCGGTCGGGTCTGCATGGATCAATCAATGCTTGATGTCAGCGACATTCCTGGCGTGACTGTTGGTGACGAAGTGGTCTTGATCGGGCAGCAGGGTGAGGAAATGCTTACCGCCGAAGCTGTGGCGGCACGTCTGGGCACCATTAGCTATGAGGTGGTCTCGGAGATTCTTGCCCGTGTCCCCAGAGTGAATTAGGATGTGAAGGATGTATGCGCGGATAATTGCCAATCTCCACAGCGGCGGAGGCCACAGCAGCCAGGATGATCTGCGACAGCTTGTTCGGTCGAAGAAACAGTTGCAGCAGCGGGGATGGCGTGTCGAGATTTGTCATACCGATGGTCCAGGAAACGCCTCGCGGCTAGCGGCACAGGCTGTGGCTGCGGGCGTAGACATCGTGATTTCTGCGGGCGGCGATGGCACGCTGAACGAAGTGATTCAAGGGCTGGCAGGCACCGATGTAGCCCTGGGCGTGCTGCCCATGGGCACCATGAATGTCTGGGCGCGCGAGGTGGGCATTCCTTTGAATGCTGAGGGCGCAGCAGAGGTGCTGCTCGACGGGGAGCAGCGTCGGATAGACCTGGGCACTGCCAATGGGCGCTATTTCCTGCTGTTTGCGGGGATTGGCGCTGATGGCAAGATCACCAGCATGATTGAGAATCATTTCCTGAAGCGCCTGGGCTTGTTCAGCTACATTCTGGCGGGCGCTGTGGTTGGCCTGGGACCGCTGGATTACCATATGCGGCTGCGCCTGGATGACCGCCGCTTTCGCACCCGAGCCAGCCTCATTATCATTGGCAACACACGCCTCTATGGCGGGTTGATGACCTTCACCAACCAAGCCTATGGCGATGATGGCCTGCTGGATATGTGCCTGGTTCGCAGGCAGGGGGTTTGGGGTCGGCTGCGCGTGCTCTTGAACGCCCTGCGCAGACATTATCCGCTTGGAGCGCGTGTCAGCTATGAACGCTTTCGCACGTTGACTATTGATTCCTCTGTTCCTGTTCCCATTGAGGTTGATGGCGAGCCTGCTGGCACGCTGCCTGCCGTGTTTCGGGTTGCGCCGAAGATGCTGACCGTCATTGTGCCGCGCGGCACGAAGGCTGGACTCTTCCGGAAGCTAGAAGCGTCAGCCGCCAGCTAAAGCTTCGCGGTTGCTCTGTTTGCTGAGCACGCTGCCATCTGATACACTCTGAAAGAGAAAAGCTGTTTCCAGAGATGATGTTCAGAGCCTTTGCCCTTTTATGAGGAAAGGAGCCAGCAGATGGACGTAAGCGAACCATTGGCCGCGCCAGAGGCAGCGTCTGTTCCAGCCGAGGTCGACCCCGAGCGCCAGCGGCGGGCGCGTGAATACGCTCGCATCCGGCATCGTCTCCTTCTCGTTGATGTGGGGCTGGGGGCTGTCTTCCTGCTGATTTTGTTCAGCACCGGCCTCGCGACTGGCCTGCGCGATGCGCTGGCCGGAACAGGCTCCTGGCAGCCGGTAGCGCACTGGGCACCGCTCCAGATTGGCCTCTATTTCTGCATCTTGCTGCTGGCGTACCAGCTTCTTGACGCGCCGCTTTCGTACTACGGCGGCTTTGTGCTGCCGCATCGCTATCAACTCTCGCATCAATCGTTGGGAAGCTGGCTGGCTGATCTGGGCAAGGGGCTGGTTCTGGGACTGATCTTTGAAATTGGCGCTGCCGAGGTGCTGTATTTGCTGCTGGCGGTGCAGCCTACGACCTGGTGGCTCTGGGCGGCAGGTGCGATGCTGCTGGTTTCGGTGGTGCTTGCTAACCTCGCGCCTGTGCTGATTTTGCCGCTGTTCTATAAGCTGGCCCCACTGCAAGATGCGGAGTTAAGCCAACGGCTGCTCGCGCTGGCTGAACGCGCCCATACCCGCGTGCGCGGCGTCTTCACCATGAATATGAGCCGAAAAACCTCCACGGCCAACGCCGCGCTGATGGGCCTGGGGAACACGCGGCGCATCGTGCTGGGCGATACGCTGCTGGGCGTGTATACGCCCGACGAGATCGAGGTGGTGCTGGCGCATGAACTGGGGCATCATGTCCACCGCGACATCTGGAAGCTTATTATCACTCAGACCGTTCTAACCCTGGGTGGGCTGTATCTCGTCAATCTGGGACTGCATTGGGCGGTGGAGAGCGCCCATCTTTACCCGGCGCTGACGGATGTTGCCACCATGCCGCTGGTCGGCATTGCGCTCGGCCTCTTCGGATTGGTGACGATGCCCATCGGCAATGGCCTGAGCCGCTGGATTGAACGCCAGGCAGATGAGTATGCCCTTCAGTCCACCCACAAATCGGATGCGTTTATCAACGCGATGACTCGGCTTGCCAACCAGAATCTTTCCGAACTGGACCCTGGCCCAGTGATTGAGTTTCTGCTGTACGACCATCCTGCCGTCAGCAAACGCCTTCAGCACGCCGAACGCTTCAAAGCGCAGCACGCCGGATAGCGCAGCGGTCGTCTGGCTCAAAATCTCCAATCGGTGCGTGTGCTGGTGGTCCCATATTCCCAGGCCATGATATGCTTCACGTTGACCCGGTACAAGTCGCACTGCTCGTGAAAGATCGTGTCCCTGGCTCCGCTGTGCGGGTCAACGTATTTGTCCTGGTAGGCAGCGTCGATGCGTTCAAGCTCTGCCTGATCGGTGACGATTTCGGCAGGGCCTTCGAGTAGAATCACATCATCGCCATCGCCAGCATGAACCACAATCCAACGCTGGTGAGCAAGATTTTTCGCTTTTTGCATCTGACGGCTCGTGATGAAGTAAATGCTTGTGCCATCCCAAACGAACCAGACGGGAACGGCATGTGGCCGCCCATCGGGCCGGGTAGTACTCATCCAGATGGAGTGTAAGGCTTTGAGGGGTAAATCTACCTTGTTCCAGGGGATAAAGCCGGGCATCTTTTTCTCCTGATGGTTCTCTCAGCGTGCGCCAAGCTACATGGAGCAAGTGGTTTCATCTGGAAGCATACCCGCTCTTACCTGTCATCTCCTGTCAGGATTCACTGCCTGCCCAGGATGTTCTCCTATGCCGGAAGCGCCCCATAGACGACGCGCCCACCAATCACGGTAGCCTCGATGGGGGCCTGGGGCAGTTCCGCAGTGGGCGCGGCGAATGGGTCAGCGCCCAGCACCACCAGATCGGCCAGCTTGCCCACTTCCAGCGAGCCTTTGCGGCCTTCTTCTCCGCCAGCATAGGCCGCGCCCAGCGTGTAGCTCCAGAGCGCCTGGGCAACGCTGAGCGATTGTTCTGGCAGCCAGGGCGCGCGCTCCGGCGTCTGGTCATCGCGGCGCATCACGGCTGCGTGCAGGATGCGCAAAGGGTCAGCCGTTTCGACGGGCGCGTCCGAACCCAGGGCCAGCGAAATGCCGCTTTGTTGCAGCGTGCCATAGGCATAGGCGCGATGATGCCGCTCGCCCCAGTAATGTTCAGCCACATCGCGATCAGAGACGGCATGGAAGGGCTGCACCGAAGCGATCACACCCAGGCGCGCCATGCGCTGAATATCTTCGGGCGCGATAAGCTGCACGTGCTCCAGCCGATAGCGCACGGTTTCTGCGCCTGGCGTGCCTTTGGCGCGTTCTTTCGCCTGCTCGATGCCATCTAATGCCACCCGACAGGCGCGGTCACCGATAGCGTGGATAGCGACGTGCAGACGGTTGCCCGCCGCCATATCGACAATGTTCTTCATCTCGTCAGGGGGAACCGCCAGGATGCCGCGATTCTCCTCGGTGCCTTCAAATGGGTCCAGCATGGCAGCGGTCTGTGAGCCAAGCGTGCCATCTGCGAAAATCTTGACGCCGCCCAGGCGCAGCCAGTCATCGCCAAAGCCAGCCTGCAACCCAAGGCGGCCCAATGCCTGGAGCGAGTTCTTGGGGAAGAAGAATAACACGCGCAGACCCAACGCATTTTCGGCATGCAGCCGCTGGAAATGCTGTACGGCGTGATGATCTTCGATGTCGTGAATGCTGGTGATACCGCGCTGCTGGAGAAAGCCCATGGTCTCTTTCAACGAGGGCGCTATTTCCGTTTCTGTGGGGATAATCTTTGTAATCAACCCCGTCGCGCCGTATTCCTTCAAGACGCCGGTTGGCTCGCCGCTGGCCTCGCGCACAATCGTCGCGCCTTCGGGGTCAGGCGTGTCGCGTGTGACTCCCGCGAGCGCGAGCGCCCGCGAGTTGACCCACAGCACGTGGCCGTCTTTGCTCCACAGCGCCACCGGATTGTCCGGCGCGACGGCATCCAGCGTGGCGCGCGTGGGGAAGTTGCTGCCGGGCCAGAGGTTTCGGTCCCACAGCCCGCCGTTAATCCAGTCGCCCTTTGCCGCCCGCGATACTCGTTCCTGCACGCGCGCCGCCGCTTCCTGTTCGCTGCGCGTGCCCAGCAGATTTACTGCCTGAAGCTGTTGGTTGTACATGAGCAGATGAATATGAGCATCGATAAATCCGGGCAGCACGGTGCGCCCGCGCAGGTCGACCAGTTCGGCCAGCGGCCCACCAAGCCGCTGCATGTCGGCGCTGCTGCCGACGCCCACGATAGCGCCCGACTCGGGATTGAGCGCGATAGCTTCAACCCTGGGCTGCGCTGCGTTCATGGTGTAAATACTGCCGTTGACCAGGACAAGCAGAGGCCGTATCATACAAGATTCTTCTTTCTTCGTTCTTCTGCGGATGTTCAATTACTTTGGCGAGCGCGCTGCTGCAATTCATAGAGCTTGCCAATCGCCTCCAGCGGCGTCATCTCGTCGATGGGCAGCGCTTTCAATTCCTCTACCAATGGGTCAGGCTCATTGGCGAAAAGGGTCAGTTGCAGCGCTGGCGGCAGGGCCATCTCTTTCATGGCGCGTCGCCGCGAGCGCGCCTCGCCTTTGCGCTCCAGGTCTTCCAGAATCTCTTCGGCGCGGTGAATGACCTGCCGGGGAATGCCAGCCAGTTGGGCTACGTGGATGCCATAGCTCTTATCCGCGCCGCCAGGAACGATCTTGCGCAGAAAAACGATATGCCCTTCTTCCTCGGTGACGGCGACGGTGCAGGGACGCACACGCGGAAAAAGACGGCCCATCTCGACCAGTTCATGATAATGCGTGGCAAAGAGCGTGCGTGCTCCGCAGCGGCGGTTGTTATGCACGTATTCGATGACGGCCCGGGCAATCGCCAGCCCGTCATAGGTGCTGGTGCCACGGCCAATCTCGTCCAAAATGACCAGGCTGCGCGGGGTGGCGTGGTGCAGGATGTTGGCAGTCTCGACCATTTCCACCATGAAGGTGCTCTGGCCGGTTGCCAGATCATCTTGCGCGCCAATGCGCGTAAAGATACGATCAACCAGCCCGATGCTGGCCGATTCGGCGGGCACAAAGCTGCCGATTTGCGCCAGCAGCACGATCAAGGCCACCTGCCGCAGATAGGTCGATTTTCCGGCCATGTTGGGGCCGGTCAGCAGCAAAATCTGGGCATCATCCTGGGCCAGGTTCACGTCGTTGGGAATAAAGGGCGTGTCGGCCTGGGCCTGCTCAACCACCGGATGCCGACCTGCTACGATATGAACCGTCGTTCCCGTGTTGATGTGCGGGCGGCAGTAATTCCAGCGCGCGGCCACGTTCGCCAGGCTGAGGTAGACATCCAATTCAGCCAGTGAGCGCGCCGTCTCCAGAATGCGCTCGGCATAGTGGATGGCAAGATCAGCCCGCAGTTGGTAAAACAGTTCTTGTTCCAGTTTGGCGCTTTTCTCCTGGGCGTTCAGAATCAGCGCTTCATATTCCTTCAAGTCAGGCGTGATATACCGTTCGCCCGTCGTCAGGGTCTGCTTGCGGATGTATTCGGCTGGCACGCGGCTTAACTGGGAGTTGGTGACCTCCAGATAGTAGCCGAAGACTTTGTTGTAACTGACCTTCAGGTTATTGATGCCGGTGCGCGCGCGCTCGCGCTGCTCCAGATCGGCCATCCATTGGCGGGCATCGTGCGAAGCGGAGCGCATCATATCTAACTCTTCATGATAGCCTGTACGAATCAGCCCACCCTCGGTAATAATGGCCGGTGGCTCAGGCACGAGGGTTGATGAGATCATGTTCTCAGCCTCAACCACCGGGTCGAGCGAGGCCAGCAGCGCGTAGAAAGGGCTTTGTACGCTATTTTTCTCAGCAACATCGAGAAGCGCCGGGCCAGCTTGTAACTCGGCCACGCTGCGCAGCCCTGCCGCGAGATTCACCAGATCGCGCGGCGTGGCTATGCGCTGAATCGCCCGGTTTGCCAGACGCTCCAGGTCGCCCACGCGGTCAAGAAAGCTGCTCAGCCGCGAGCGCAGCGCCATGTCATTCGCCGCAGCCTCTACTGCATCCAGCCGGGCGTTCAGCGCTGCCTCTTCCAACAGTGGTTGGCTCAACCAGCGGCGCAGCAAACGCCCGCCCATCGGCGTCTGCGTCTGGTCCAGCACCCACAGCAGCGACCCCTGCTCACCGCCGCTGCGCCCGCTGTGAAAGAGTTCCAGGTTGCGCCGGGTATGCGGGTCCAGCACCATAAAACCGGCGGTGCTGTAGGTTTCTAGCGCGGTCAGGTGCGCCAGCACGCCTTTCTGCGTCTCTTCGATATAGGCGAGCAGCGCGCCCGCAGCACAGATCGCCAGCGGCAGATGTGCGCAGCCAAAGCCTTCGAGCGAGGCGACCTCAAAATGCGTCAGCAAACGGGCGCGCGCCTGCTCATCCTGAAAGAACCGCGCATCATAGGGGGTCACGTGCCGCACCGCCTCATGCAGCGGCTCGACCCAGCGCGGCAAGCCTGTGTCACCTGCTTCTTCTGCGGGCAATGGTTCTGTAAAGGTTTGGCGATGATTCTCAGCGTCCCAGGATGGTCCCCCGTCCCGCTGCCCGCGCCGATTCGCGCGGCGCAAAAGCTGGCCGGGCTGCTGCGTTTGTGCTGAGGCAACCAGCAGTTCCGATGGCCCGATGCGCACCATTTCTTCCTGTAAGACTGTCTCCGGGTCTGCTGTCGTTGCCTGCGTGGTGGCAAACTCGCCAGTGGTAATATCCACATACGCGATGCCAATCGCGCCCTTGCCGATGACGGCAGCGGCCAGAAAGTTATTGCGTTTGGCCGCTAGCATGGCCGGGTCGACGACTGTCCCCGGCGTCACCATGCGCACGACTTCGCGGTCCACCAGCCCCTTGGAAAGCGCGGGGTCGCTGGTTTGCTCGCAGACAGCCACGCGATATCCCCTGTTCACGAGTCGCGCGATATAGCCATCGGCGGCGTGATGCGGCACGCCAGCCATGGGGGCGCGTTCGCCCCGCCCAAACTCTCGTTTGGTCAGCGCAATCTCTAATTCGCGCGAGGCAATCTGAGCATCTTCATCGAAGAGTTCGTAAAAATCGCCCATGCGAAAGAAGAGGATGGCGTCGGGATATTGATGCTTGATCTGTAAATATTGGGCGCGAATGGGGCTGTGAACCGAAGAATCTTCTCGCACTACCACGCTCAACCTCGCAGCCAGCAGCGGAATAGAAAAACATTCTCGATACATCAGCAGGTATCAGCAACGCCTCTATTCTAGCATTGCTCCTGAGCGAGAGCAAGTCAGCGCTCACCACTGGCGAATGACCAGATGCCCTTCGGCTACGGCGGCAACAATATCGGCGCGGCTCACCACGCCCACCAGGCACCCACGTGCCAGCACCGGCACGCGCTTGATCTTGCGCTGGTTGAGAATGCGGGCAATCTCATCGACGGGGGTATCATCCTGAACAGTGGTAATCTCTGTACTCATGATGTCCTTTACATACTCGCCCTGTTTGCTGATGATGTCGGCCTCTGTGAACATGCCAATAATGGCTCCTGTTTTGTCGAGCACCGGCATCCCACTGATATGTCGTTCAGCTAGAATACGTGCAGCATCACGAATACACTCATCCGGCGAAGTAGTACAGACTTTGTGGGTCATAATGTCGCGGGCGATCATCGGTGCGCTCCTTCCAAAATCCGTGTTGACCCTGGAAACTTCAAGGCTGGTGGGTGTAACCTATCGAAGCTGTGATACAATGAAGAGCAAGGAAAATGATGACGAGAGGTATGGACTGTTGACATCAGCTAGCAAGATGGATACCGCGTTTCATCAAGCCCAAACGAGCAAGACGCAAAATGTTTGCCTGAAACACAGTGCAGTAGATCATACCCATCGATGGAAAGTGTCAGATATCCCTGGTAAGGTGAGGATGTGCAATGCGTTGTCTGGTGTGTGGGACTCAAAATCCGGCAGGAGCCAAATTCTGCAATGAATGTGGCTCGCCCCTGCTCTCAATCACCTGTCCCAATTGCGGGGCGGTGAATCGCCCAAATGCGAAGTTTTGCAACGAATGTGGTTCCCCATTAGCTTCTTCCCCCGAGAATGCCCCGCCACCATTACCGATACAGCCTCAAGCAAGAGGCAATCAGCAGCCAGACGCTGCGCCTGAATCATCTTCAACGACATCTGCTGAAGCAGAGAACCCCTGGACCACGGTTGATACGGAAGAGCGGCGTGTCGTCACGATTCTCTTTGCCGATATGATGGGGTCTACCGCGATTGCTGACTATATGGACGCGGAAGAAGTTCGTCGGCTCATGTCCGGATATTTTGCGACACTGGCTCAGCCCATTCATCGGCACGGTGGAACCATCGAAAAATATATTGGTGACGCGGTGATGGCGATCTTTGGCCTGCCCGTTGCCCACGAAGATGACCCGGAACGCGCCGTGCGCGCTGGCCTGGAAATGCTTGGCGCGCTGAAACGCTTCAACGAACGACGACTGGCCGATGATCCGCAGGCCCCAGCGGTGCAGATTCGCATTGGCATCAGCACGGGCGAGGTCGTTGCCGCCAGCGGCGCAGGCGATGGCGGACAGTTCCTCATTACAGGCGACGCGGTGAATGTTGCCGCGCGGCTGCAACAACAGGCCGACCCAGGAACCGTTCTGGTCGGTGCGCGGACCTATCGCAGCACGCACGGCGCGATTGTCTATCAGCCGCTCAGCCCCCTTCAGGTCAAGGGCAAGCCCAAGCCGCTGCGTGTCTGGCAGGCGCTCGATGCCGTTGAATCTCAGGCTGCCCCGCCAACCCAACATCTGCGCGGCATCGAAGGCTTGCCCTCGCCGTTCATTGGCCGCGCGCCCGAACTGGCCTTGCTGGATGCGATGTATGAGCGCGTGATTGGTGAACAACGACCACACTTGATTACGCTGTTGGGTGTGCCAGGCGTGGGCAAATCGCGATTGGTTCGCGAGTGGATGCAGCGGCTTCGCCAGCAGCGTGCAAGCGATGCTGATTCTTCCGGCCAGGGCAGTAATCTCGCGCTTGAGCCGCCGCTCTGGCTGGAGGGGCGCTGCCCGCCCTATGGCGCGGGCATCACCTACTGGCCGCTGGCGGAAATCTTGCGCTCGTTCTGTGGCTTCATCCATGAGGATAGCCCGGAGCAGGCGGGCGAGCGCCTGCTGAAGAAGGTGCAGGAAGTGATCGCCGACGGCCAGGAGAGCGAAAATACCGCCTGGCTGGCAAGGCAGCTTGGCTTCAGCATTGGCCTCAAGATGGGGCAAGGCGAAGAAGTTCGGCCCTCGGCTGATTCCAGCGAGCAGCGCGAAAACCTCTTCCGGGCCTGGCGCATCTTTTTTGAATCGCTGGCGCGCCGTCAACCGCTGCTGGTCTTCATCGATGATATTCACTGGGCTAATGAAGCGCTGCTTGATCTGCTGGAGTATCTCACCCAGCGGGTCAGCAATGCGCCGCTTTTGTTCCTCTGCCCGACGCGCCTTGATTTGCTGGAGAAGCGCCCCGGCTGGGGAGGCGGCAGGCGCAACTTTACCACGCTCACGCTGGAGCCGCTTTCGGCAGAACAAAGCCACGAATTGATCGACGCGCTGCTCTCGCCCGATGGTTTGCCTCCGGCGCTGCGCAACAGCATTCTGGCGAAGGCCGAGGGCAACCCGTTCTTTGTCGAAGAAATGATTCGGATGCTCATTGACCTGGGCACGCTGGTCTGCAAGAATGACCGCTGGCAGGTGGTCGATCAAGACCCAGGCCGAACCTACAGCGACTTGCTCTCTTTTAGCATCCCCGATTCGGTTCAGGGTGTGCTGGCTGCGCGCATTGATCTGCTTTCCCCAACGGAAAAGCGCGTGCTGCAACACGCGGCAGTAGCTGGGCGCGCGTTTTGGAAAGGCGCGCTGGCCGATCTTGCTCAGGAGATCAGCCCTGAGGCGTTGAATCTGGCCCTTGAGAGCCTGATTCGTAAAGACTTCATTGCTGAGAACGAGCACCCGACGGGCATCATGATCGAGCGCGACGTGCAATACAACTTCAATCACGTGCTGGTGCGCGATGTGGCCTATGCCAGCGTTCCTCGCGCGCGCCGGGCGCGCGAGCATGCCCGAATGGCCGAGTGGTTGGAGCGTATGGCGGCAGGCCGGGTGGAAGGATTCATCGAACTGTTGGCGTATCATTATCAGCAAGCCATCGTTGCCTGGGCACAGACCACCTCAGGCCAAGCCCTGGCCCGCAGACCGGCGCGCGCGCAGGCGCAAGCCGACCTGCGCCAGAAGGCGATTGACTATCTCATTCAGGCGGGCAATGAGGCGCTGGGAAAGTATGCAGCCAATCAGTCGGTGCGGCATTATACGGCGGCGCTCGACCTCTTGCATGACCAGGAAAGCGACCCTTCTCTGCGTCCGCATTTGCACGAGCGGCTTGCCAGAGCCTATTTTGTCCTCTCGGATGGTGATTCCTGTTGGGAGCACTATCATCAGGCGCTCGATGAATTACGGGATGCTCCGGCGTTGGAACGCGCGCACCTCTACCAGCATCTGACCATGCTGGGCACGCGCTGGCGGTCCTGGTTCAAGCAGCCACCTGAGTTGTCGTTGATTCGCAGCTATCTTGACGAAGGGTTTGCTCTGCTGAAAGAGCAGCAGGAAGTCATGGAAATGGCCCTGCTGCTTGCCGGTGAAGCGTTCTGGTATATCCAGGCATACTTTAGCCAGCAGCTTGATGAAAGCGCCATGGAGCGCGCGATTGCCAGCGCCGAGCGCGCCGCGAGCATTGCCGAGCGGCTGAACCACCCGGTCTATCTCTCAGAAGTTCTCGACGCCCTTTCCAATGTCTATGGCAACGTGAGCGATAACCGCGCGTTCCTGGAGGTGCAGAAACGACGGCTGGCGCTGGTTGATCGCATCAAAGACCGCGCCGAAATCTATGATATTTACTTTACGGCCAGCCGGGCCTACTCCCAGCTTTCTGATTACCCGCAGGCGCTGTATTGGGCTGATGCTGCCTTGAAAGTTGCTGAATCGATGAACAGCCGCCGCAAGCTGTGTGGCATGCTGGGCAACAAAGTGCTGATTTATTTCCAGTGGGACCGCTGGGCCGAAGTGCTGCATTGGGGTGAGCGGCTGGCGACCCTCTGTGAGCAATACGATCTGTTGAATCAGAGTTGGCCTGCCCCGCAGGGCATTATGGCGCTGGCGATTGTGTACTATCGCACCGGACAGAATGAACGCGGAGACTATTATGCCCAGATGGCAGAGTTGGCCGTTCCCGAGACTGATCTTCGCCACGAATTTATCATCGGCCAGCTTCGCATTGCTCAGCAGCGGCTGGAAGAGGCGCGCGAAATCTTTCAGCGGTTGTCCATCCACTATACAGCGATTGAGCGTCCACAGATTCAATGGCGGCTGGCAGAGTTAGCGGCGCTTCTGGGGGATGAGGCCCGCTATGATGAACTGGCCCCGACGGCGTTGGCGCTCATGGAACGTTCTGGCAGCCGCAAGGGGTGGGCGGACTTGATTCGCACGCGCGGCATGGTGCAATCTCGCCGGGGCGCGTCGAGTGCAGCAGCCGAGGATTTCCGCGCTGCCTTGGAGTGCTATCGCCAGATTGGCACCCGATGGGAGGAGGCGCTGACGCTGGAAGCGCTGGCCGCTCATCTGGCCCAGGCGTCGGATAGCGCGCAGAACCAGGAAATACCTGGACTCTTTGAGAACGCGCTGACGATGTACGAAGAATTGCATGCTGCCCAGGATGTGTCGCGTGCGCGCAGCGCGTTAGAGCGATTCGGCCTCAAAGCCGCCCAGGATGCGAGCCTCTAGCCATGATACCGATCTTCATTCCGACATCGCAACATAAGTTCTGTCACCTCTGCGGCAGCCCACTGATAGGCGGATATACCAGCTACAGCACTGGCTTGATCGTGTGCGCGCAATGCGAACGCACTGCACCGCGTTGTACCCATTGCCAGCAGCCCACACGTGGCTCGTTGACGCCTGTCGATCAGCATCGGCTCTGCCAGCGCTGCATGAAGACGTTACCACGATGCAGCGCTTGCCAGAAACCAATTGTCGGCCAGTATATGCGCTTCGGTGACTCGCCCAGGCCATATTGTCTGGCCTGCACCGAGCAGCGCCCCGCTTGCCATCTCTGTGGCGCGCCGCTTGGCGCTGATGGGAAGCAGTTGACTGGCGGGCAAAATCGCTGCGGCGAATGCGCCCAGACGATGGTGCTGGATGATCAGGTGGTTCAGTCCCTGTACCAGATGGTTATCCAGCAGGCAAGAACTATTTTCGACAACGATGTTCAGCATATTCCTTTGCTGCACATCGTCAACCCAACCGAGTTGGCAATCGTCCGCAGTCGACATGAGGCGGTGACTCCCGTCATTGGTGCCGGTCAGCCGCACGTGCTTGGGTTCTTCGAGCAGGAAGGGCCGGTGCGAACGATCTATGTTGAACGAGCGCTGCCACGCATCACCCTCATTGGGACGTTGGCTCATGAATACGCGCATGCCTGGCAGGCAGACCACGCGCCGCGCATGCAAAACCTCTTTCTGCGCGAAGGCTTTGCCGAATGGGTATCCTGGAGCCTGCTGGTAGCCCTGGGCCATACACAGGAGGCGGCTGGAGCCACGCGCCGCGAAGACGACTATGGGCGCGGCCTGCGCCATTTCATCGCCCTGGAAAAACGCTCTGGCCGCCCGGCTGTTTTCAGGGAAGCGGTTAGCAGCTAGCTGGCTTTGCCTGTTCCCGCTTTCCGCCTGGGCTGCGAAGCATTCGATAGGGCAGGCACGAAAGAATCTTGACAGCGCCACATTTGGATGTTATACTGGGGGTAGTTCCAGCGGAATAGGTGCCACTGGAATCTTGTACAGCGTTCCCATTGTGGGAGCCTGTGCAACAGGGTTTTACAAACCCCTACCATGTGTTGCATGGGAAGTGACGCCTGTGGACAGAACAAAGCCTCTCTCCAGAGGGTGTTCTGGGTGAAGCAGGAACCAGATGCCAACCGTTTTGCTGACATTCTGGACAACAAGCAGCAACAAGGCAGTACCAGGCGAGCCTTGCATTGGAACTAGGAAAGGAGATCACCTATGTTCCCAATGAAAAAGCCAATACGCCTCCTGGGGATGGTATTTCAAATTGACAGAGCGGGCCCGTGAAGGCGGGCTATCGGCTCCTTCCACTGGTGCGACACCAGAACCTTTTGCCGCTGTGGCCTAAGTATTAATTTGTGCCGCAGGATGACGAAGACAGAACGCAGGTTGGCGCGCACCAGGGGGTAAGGAACAGAGGCATAACCGCTTGCAAAGGCGGTAGCCGCGAAGTGAAGATAAGCGAGGCTCGAACCATTGGTTCGAGCCTGTTCTGTTTCTTTGGGATGATGCGCCCCATACAAAGGCGCGCTTTATTCTTCCAGGCTGAGCATCGCCATAAAGGCTTCCTGCGGAATCTCCACGCTGCCCACGCGCTTCATGCGCTTCTTGCCCTCTTTCTGCTTTTCCAGCAGTTTGCGCTTGCGCGTCACGTCGCCGCCGTAGCACTTCGCCAACACGTTCTTCCGCAGCGCTTTCACTGTTTCGCGCGCCACCACGCGCTGGCCGATGGCCGCCTGGATGGGCACTTCAAACAATTGTCTCGGAATCAACTCGCGCAAGCGCTCCACCAGCGCCCGCCCAATGTTATAGGCTTTGTCGCGATGCGTAATGAGCGAAAGGGCATCCACCGGCTCACCCGCAACCAGTAAGTCCAGCTTGACCAGATCGGCCTCCCGATAGCTGGCAAAACTGTAGTCCAGCGAGGCATAGCCCTGCGTGCGCGACTTGAGTTGATCGTAGAAATCGATAATCAGTTCGGCCAGAGGCATTTGATAAGTCAGATGCACCCGATCTTCTTCGATATACTTCATATCTTTGAAGACGCCGCGCCGCGTGGTGACCAGGTCCATCAACGCGCCGATATACCGGCTGGGCGAAAAGATGCTGATGTCCATCCAGGGTTCTTCGATCTTCAGCACTTCTCCCATCGGCGGCAGATCAGCCGGATTATCAACGGAGATAACCTCGCCATCCTGCTTGGTCACCAGATATTCCACGCTGGGCGCGGTTGCCAGGATGTTGAGGTCGTATTCGCGCTCCAGCCGTTCCTGAATGATCTCCATATGGAGCAAGCCCAGGAAGCCGCAGCGAAAGCCAAACCCCAGCGCCACGGAGTTTTCCGGCTCGTAGACCAGTGAGGCGTCATTCAATTTCAGCCGATCAAGCGCGTCGCGCAGCAAGGGATAGTCATTGCCTTCCACGGGGTATAAACCGGCAAAGACCATCGGCTTTGCCGGGCGATAGCCCGGCAGCGCTTCTTCGGCAGGTCTGCTTGCCAGGGTGATGGTATCACCAACCTGGCAATCTTTCACGTTCTTGAATCCTGTCGCCACGTAGCCAACCTCGCCAGCGCTGAGGGCGTCGGTGGGCGCAAGCTGCGGATGGAAGTAACCCACCTCCAGCACTTCGGCTGCGCTGCCTGTTGCCATCATCAAGAGGCGGTCTGTGCTCCGAATCTCGCCATCGATCAGGCGCACATAAGCGATGACGCCCTTGTACGCATCATAATGCGAATCGAAGACCAGCGCGCGCAGCGGCTGCCCCAGATTGCCCTTCGGCGGCGGGATGCGGTGAACAATGGCTTCCAAAATCTCTTTGGTGCCAATACCTTCTTTGGCGGAGGCCAGGATGATCTCGTCATTGGCGATGCCAATAACGTCTTCGATCTCCTGCGAGACACGCTCGGGTTCGGCGCTTGCCAGATCAATCTTGTTGACCACCGGAATGATATTGAGGTCAGCTTCCACGGCCAGATAGAGATTGGCAAGCGTCTGCGCCTCGACGCCCTGCGTCGCGTCCACGACGAGCAGCGCGCCTTCACACGCAGCCAGGCTGCGCGACACCTCGTAGGTAAAGTCAACGTGTCCTGGGGTGTCGATGAGGTTCAGTTCATATTCCTGCTGATCTTCAGCAGTGTAACGCATGCGCACTGCCTGGGCCTTGATGGTGATGCCTTTTTCGCGTTCCAGGTCCATCTGATCGAGCACTTGCTCGGCCATCTCGCGCTTGGTCAGCGTGCCGGTGAACTCCAACAGCCGATCAGCCAGCGTTGATTTCCCATGATCGATATGCGCAATAATACAAAAATTGCGAATCCGCGCCTGTTCCATATCGCCTCAACAAACTCTATTAGGGAGCCAGTGAGTAGCGCGCCAGCCTGGCGCGCTACTCACTGGTGATGATACCACCACCCAGCACCTCGTCTTCGGTTGGCCCGCCATAAAAGACCGCTGCCTGGCCGGGGGTAATCGCCCGCTGGGGCCGCAAAAGCTTGACCTGCGCCGTTGTTGCGCCGAGCGGCGTGACGATGGCTGGAATTTCGGGAGCCTTGTAGCGCACGCGCACATTCGCCTCAAATGGCGCGCCAGGGACTTCGCCGCTGAGGTAATTCACCTGATGGACGGTGAATGTATCGCGCTCCAGGTGGGGCGCGCCGCCGACAATTACGGCGTTGCGCGTGGTGTCCAGCTTCAGCACATGCAGCGGCTCCGGCGAGGTCAGGCCCAGGCCCTTGCGCTGCCCAATGGTGTAGTACGCCAGGCCCTGGTGCGTCCCGACCTGTCGCCCGCTCACATCCAGAATTGGCCCCTGCTTGGGAGCGTCGGCTCCGGTGCTTTCCGTGTAACGCTTCATAAAGCCCCGATAATCGCCCGCCGCCACGAAACAAATCTCCTGGCTTTCAGCCTTGGCGGCCACCGGCAGCCCACGCTCCGCAGCCATGGCGCGCACCTCTGGCTTGGTGAGGCTGCCCAGCGGGAAGCAGGCGTGTGCAAGCTGCTGCTGATTCAGGACGTGCAGCACATACGACTGGTCCTTGGCCTGGTCAACGCCCTTGCGCAGCCGCCGCTTGCCGCTCAGGATGTCCGTTTCCACACGCACATAATGGCCCGTCGCCAGATAATCAGCGCCCAGGGCCAGCGCGCGCTCCAGCAAGAGGGTGAAGCGGATATGGCGGTTGCAGTTCAGGCAGGGGTTCGGGGTGCGCCCCTGAACGTACTCGTCATAGAAGTAATCGACGATCTTCTGCTTGAACTGCTGCTCCACATTCACCATATAGAAAGGAATATCGAGTAGCTGGCTTATCCGGCGGGCATCGCCGACTGATTCAAGCGAGCAACACTTGTTTTCGGCCACATGCTCCACGCCATCATCAAGTTCCGCAGCAGGCTCAGACCAGAGGCGCAGCATAATGCCAATAACCTCGTGGCCCTGCTCCTTGAGCAGCGCCGCTGCGACTGAACTATCAACCCCGCCGCTCATGGCGACCACAATTCTTGCCATCTGGATACCTGCCTGGTCTGCTTCCTCTCAGTGGCCGATGTCCATTATGGAGGGGATACGGCTTCTTAGTGCGGAAAGGCAAATAGAAGAAAAGGCCAGCCCATCAGAAGGCCAGCCTCATGGCGCACAGAACATATATCTGCCGAATCGTTTTATACCCTCACCGGGCCGGAGCAGACCTGCTAGAAGCATAGCATACAGCGGCGGGCTTGTCAAATAACGCTGGTTGGTTCAAATGCGCTTCCCAGTTTCGCCGACAGCCCATCCGGCCTGAAATCTTTAAAACAAACGCCGCCAGGGCCGTCGCTGGCGCTGCCGCCAGCGGTCCAGGGCGGCCTCTTCCTGCCGCAGTCGTTCTTCCGCGGCGCGTCGAAAGGCCTCGTCCTGTTCTGGGACTGGAAAGTGCGCGCCGCAGCTTTCGCAGACGGCAACCGTCCAGGGATTCAAGCCGCCACACCAGTCGCAACGCTTCTGCTGGATACCCTCCGTGGGGGCCTGGGCCGCTGCCTCCATTTCTCCCAGAACGCTGCTCGTGTTCGCTGGCTCCAATGTTTCAGACGGAGATGTCACGCCAGCATCTTGCCAGAAGTTTGCATCTGGATTGCCCTGGAAAACGACATCCTCCTCAACCGCCGATGCTTCGAGAAGTTCATGGCCACACCGGCCACAAAACTGGGCCTCTGAAGTATTGCTTGCCCCACAGCTTGCACAGGTGCGAGCCATTTCTTGATTGCTCATCCAGACGTTCCTCCCTTCGGGCCAGCCTTTGCTCAGGCGCTTTTTCTCAAAGCTGGACTGGTTGCCTCTTCTTCACCAGAGCGGATTGATTACCAGGCCAGTAATCAGCTTAGGGTAAAAGTAGGTCGATTTCTGGGGCATACGCTCGCCAGCAAGCGCTACATCGCGAAGCTGTTCCACTCGCGTGGGCCGCAGCAGCGCCGCCACCTGCGCCGTGCCCTCTCGCACCGCCTGTGCTGCTGCCTGCGCGTCGCGCGTATACGTTAAGAAACCGCCCGCTGTGATCGCCTCATCATTCAATCCCAACGCCTCATCCAACACCAATGTTTGCAAGATTGCGGCATCCACCTGCTGCCAGGCAGCGGCGTGTCCAGTGGCGGCCATGTCGCGCAGCCCTTCGGGGCGCGCCTGCACCCGCAGCACGTCATCTTTGGTCACCAGGACGAAAGCGCCAGGGGCATCAGCCGGAAGCGCTGCCAAAGCCTCGTCTGGCGCGGTACTGGTTACCAGATGCTCAACGCTGAAAGAGCGAGTCAGGCTCTCTGCAAACCCCGCGAGTCGCTCTGCTGGCAACGCCGAGATGAGACGATGGGTGGGCAAGATGACCAGACCAGGGTCTTCAAAAGCGATCAGTGCCATCAACACAAAATTGGCTGCATCTTCCGGGTGCAGTTCCTTACGCATTTCCCGCTGTTCTTCCCGATAGGTGAGCGCGGTTTCATAACGATGATGCCCATCGGCAATGAACAGTGGCCGACTGGCAAAAAGCTGCTGCATCTGGGCTAGCTGGTCGGTGTCCGTGATCGTCAGCAAGGTATGTTCTTCGCCAGCGTCATCGGTAAAAGCAATTTGAGGTGGCTGCTGCGTCAGCGGCTCCAGAAGCCGCCGCATGGAGCCGTCGCTATCCTCATAAAGCGACATAATCGGACTTAAGTTTGCCGCGCAGGCCCGCAAAAGCCGCATCCGATCACTCTTGGGCTTTGCCAGCGTGTGCTCATGTGGCAGCACTACTCCGGCTTCCCAGGGTTCCAGGCGAACGCGCCCGAGCAGGCTGGTGCGCCAGTAGTCCTGGCTGCCAATCTGAAAATGCTGTCGGTAGAGGTAGAAAGCAGGCTGTGCTTCCTGACACATCACACCCTTCAAGCGCCAATCGGCCAGCGTCGCGGCGGCGCGGGTATAGCGATTATTGAGAGCATCATCAGACGGCTCATCTTGTCCCAATTCCAGCCGGATAATGTTCTGGGGATGGCGCGCATAATAGGCGGCCTGCGCTTCGGGAGAAATAACATCATAGGGCGGCGTCACCAGAGACGCCAGATTTGCATGCAGGTCAGACGTATATCGTATTGCCGACAAAGGGCGGACATCAGCCATAGAACCTCCTCACGTGCTGCGACAGCCGGAAACCAGAATAGAATAGATTGCTTCTCAGTATACATTACCTGGATAGAACCCTTCGACTAATTGCGCTTGCCCCTCTTTTTGGTTTATGCTGAAGATGCCTCTTTTTCAGAAATTACTCACTCAGAGTGCACCCTGGATAGACGACGCATCAGAAAGGGCCGCTTCATGATCAACACACATCTGCCAGCAGGCTTGGAACGCCGCCGAGAAGATTACCCCTTGATTACGGGGAATGGGCACTATGTCGATGACCTGCGGCCACCGGACGGACGCCCGGCTGCGTTACATATGGCCGTGGCGCGCAGCCCATACGCGCATGCTGTGGTGAAACAGATCGGGCTGGACGCGGCGCTCGCGCTGCCTGGCGTGGTGGGGGCGTTTGCGGGCGCGGAACTGGTGAATGGGATGCGAGGCATCGACGCAATGATGCTGCCTGGCCTGAAAAAGCCTGAGCGCCGCCTGATGGCCGTAGACCGGGTGCGCTATGTGGGGGACCCCGTGGCTGTGGTGCTGGCCGAAAGCCGCTATATTGCCGAGGATGCGCTGAATCTGCTGGAGATTGACTATGAGCCGCTGCCTGCGGTGTCCGACCCGGAAGCGGCGCTTGCCGAGGATGCGCCGCTGCTCTATGAGGAATTTGGCTCGAATGTGGCTTTTGTCGCTCCGGCTGGCGGTGGCGATATTCAGGCGGCGTTTGACCAGGCCGATCATATTGTACGCCTGCGGCTCGTCAACCAGCGCCTGGCCCCCAGTTCCCTGGAAAATCGCGCCTGCCTGCTCGACTTCGACCCCAAGAGCGGCATCCTTTCGGCCTGGCTCTCATCGCAGGCGTTGTTCCGGGCCAGAGAAACGTTTGCTGGTTTTCTGGGCATTGATCGCAGCCGCATCCGCGTGTATAACGCGGACGTGGGTGGCGGCTTTGGCGCGAAGACCACCTTTTTGGGCGAAGAGATTCTGGCCGCGTCGTTGGCAGTCAGATACGAGCGACCTGTCAAATGGATTGAGGGCCGCCGCGAAAACTTGCAGGCCCAGACACAGGGGCGCGGCCAGATCAACTATATCGAGGCCGCCTGCCAGAATGATGGGCGCTTGCTTGGCGTGAAGGTGCGCACCATTGGCGATATGGGCGCGTTCCTGTTTGGCATGGGAGCCATGATTCCCAATGGCACCGTCCATCTGCTTAGCGGCCCTTATCAGATTCAGGCGGTGGATGGCAAGATAGCCGGAGTGTTTACCAACAAGGCCCCGACGGCCCCCTATCGGGGCGCGGGTCGGCCAGAAGCCACCTATATTCTGGAGCGCGTGATGGACCGCATTGCGCACGAGTTGGGGCTTGACCCCATCGCGGTGCGCCGCCGCAACTTCATCGCGCCCGACGCTTTTCCATATCGGACGGCGACCGGCCTGCAATACGAGAGCGGCAATTATCAGGCCGGGCTTGATCGGCTGGTTGCGCTTGCCGACTATGACCAGTGGCGCTCGAAACAGCGAGAACGGCGCGCGGCGGGAAGTCCGCTGCTGCTGGGGCTGGGCTTGTCTACCTTCATTGAAAACGCGGGCGGCGCGATGAACGTCCCCGGCATGCCGCAGGAGGCGGCGACGGTGCGCATTCGCCGCGATGGCACGATTCTGGTGCAAAGCGGCGTTGCCCACAACGGCCAGGGTCATTTTACCGCGTTTGCCCAGATTGCGGCTGAGGTCTTCCACGTGTCTGGCGGGCAGGTGGAAGTGCAGATGAACGATGCCGGATTGCCCGCTTTCAGCATCGGCACCTTTGGCAGCCGGGTGACCCAAACCGGTGGCTCTGCGGTGCTGCTGGCCGCCGAAGCTGCGCGCGAGAAGGCATTGCTGGTGGCAAGCCAGGTGCTGGAGGCTGCGCCCGCCGACTTGCTGCTGGACAAGGGTCAGGTCCAGGTTCGCGGCGTGCCGACACGCTCTGTGACACTGGGCGAGCTAGCGCGGCTGGTTGAGGAGCAGCCTGACCTGATTGAGCATGAGCCGCCCAATCCGGCGAACCACCGACCCATTGAAGGGCTGGCGGCCTGGCGCGATTTTTCGCCACCAGACCAGACGTATTCTTCGGGCGCGCATCTGGCGGTCGTCGAGATCGATTCCGATACTGGCGAGGCGCGCTTGCTGCGCTATGTGGCGGTGGATGACTGCGGGCGGGTGTTGAATCACTATCTGGTGGAGGCGCAGATACATGGGTCGCTGGCGCAGGGCATTGGGCAGGCGCTCTTTGAAGAAGTGGTCTATGACGAGCAAGGCCAACTGCTCAGCGGCTCGTTGATGGATTATGCCCTGCCGGGCATTGGGCAGATACCCGAGTTTGTCACCGATCTGCTGGAGACGCCCTCGCCACGCAACCCGCTTGGTGTGAAGGGTGTGGGCGAAGGCGGCACCATCGCTGCGCCGCCAGCGGTGGTCAACGCCGTGCTGGATGCGCTCGCTCCCCTGGGTATCAAGTCAATCGATATGCCGCTGAAGCCGGAGAAAATCTGGTCACTGATTCAGGCGGCGCGCGCAGGCACTCTGGAGCAGCCTGACCCTGCTGCGCCGGCTATCTTTGCTCAAACTCAGCCATCCGAGCCTGAAGGCACGCTCAGCTTTGAGTAGGTGCTTGCTCGTATGGCTTTGAAGAGAAGCAGGACCGCGTGATACACTGATACCTCAAAAGCGTTCTTTCTACAGTACCGGAGGGTGGTAGGATGGCCGTTCTTATTGCCATTTGCGCTATACTCCTGATTCTTGGCGTTCTCTGGGATGCCTTTGAGACGGTCATCCTGCCACGCCGTGTGACCAGGCGGCTGCGCTTGACCAGCCTGGTCTATCGCTTTACCTGGGGACCGTATCTGATGGTGGCGCGCCGCATACCTCATGGCAGCCGACGCGAATCGTTCCTCAGTTTTTATGGTCCTCTTGCCTTGATCTTGCTGCTGATGGTATGGGCAGGCTCGCTGATCATGGGGTTCGCGCTGCTCCACTGGGCGTTTGGCTCGCGCTTATTTGACCCTGATGGCTCGGCAGGGTTTGGCACTGATGTGTATATGAGCGGCACGACGTTTTTTACGCTGGGCCTGGGCGATGTCATCCCGCGCACTCCTGGCGAGCGGGTGGTGACGGTGATCGAGGCAGGCATGGGCTTTGGCATCCTGGCCCTGGTCATCAGTTATCTGCCCATTCTCTATCAGGCGTTCTCGCGGCGCGAGGTGAATATCTCGCTGCTGGATGCCCGCGCCGGTTCGCCGCCTAGCGCGGTGGAATTGCTGCGTCGTTACGGCCAGAGCGGTAACATACAAGGGCTAGAGAATCTGCTGCAAAGCTGGGAAACCTGGGCAGCGGAGTTGATGGAAAGCCATTTGTCGTATCCATCGCTGGCCTATTTCCGTTCCCAGCACGAGCATCAGTCCTGGGTAGCGGGATTGGCGACGATTCTGGATGTCTGCGCGCTGGTAATGGTTGGCGTTGATGGCGCTTCGACGCAGCCCGCGCGGCTGACATTTGCGATGGCGCGCCACGCAGCGGTTGACCTGAGCCAGATTTTCTATGCGCACCCTGATATGAATGATCCTCATAATTTGCGCCCGGTTGATATTGCCGCGCTGCGGGCGGCTCTGGCCGAAGCAGGCGTGCCGCTGCGCGACGGCGAAGAGGCCAACCACAAGTTCGAGAAGCTGCGCGGCATGTATGAGCCGTATGTGAAGGCGCTCGGTGATCGCTTGCTGATGCCCCTGCCGCCCTGGATTCCGCCCGCCAACGCCATCGATGATTGGCAGACAAGCGTCTGGCAGCATGCCGACGCCATGCCGGTGTAGGTACAATTTAGGATGACATGATTGTTGCGCCTGTGTATTGTCAGGAGAATACAATGTCATCAGAGGGGCAGCGCTTCAGCCGCCAGAGCCTTCTCGATGCTCTGGAACAAGGCTGGAAGCCGTATCTTTCACAGTTGAACGCATTACCAGCGGATGAACACGAGCAATACGCCCACCAGCAGGGATACGCTCGCGTTCAAGATGTGCTGGTCCATATCGTCGCGTGGTGGGAACTGTCGATGCAGCGGACCGTCCGGGTGCTGACCGGCCCGCCCGAGATTCGCCCGGAAGATCACGCTCTCTTTCCTGAGAGTATGGATGCGTTCAACGCTGAGGTCATTGCGCAATATCAGCACTGGACGCGCGCCGCCGTTGAGGCAAAATTTACGGCAACGTTGGTTGCCCTGGAACGCTTTCTTCTGGACCTGCCAGAGACAGCGCTTGACGATGAACGCATTCACCGCTGGATGCGCAGCGAAGCCATCGATCACTATCAGGCCCATCGCTTGCCAAATGTGTCAAGAGAAAGCTAGCTCTCAGCTTCCTGGTAGCGAATCCAGCGCGGCTGAATCGCCTCAATGGGGCGATCAAAGAGGCCCGCCTGGCCGTTCAGGCGGAAAAGCTGCTCGAAGTCATCGGGAGCAAAAGCCTTGCGCAGCCGCGCAGCATAGGACGTGACCAGAACTTGCAGATAATGGTTTGCGTCATAATCGCGGCGCTCGCCGATGATCTCGCGGCGTGATGGTTTCGCTGCTCCGCCTTTTGTCGCAACTGATGCGGCAGGTGTGATAGACGCCAGTTCTTCTTCGTCTTCGTCATCTTCTACTTCAGCTTCCCAGGTTGCGCCTGCTGGCGCTTCGTCGGCTTCTTCCGGTATCCAGACGTAACCTCCGCTTCGCAGGCGATAGAAGCGTACGCGCTCGCCAGGTGACCAACTGGTACGCCCAGCGGCCAGCAGCGCCTCATACGGCGCTTCGGAATGCCCATTGCGCGCCGCCATATAAGCTTCCGGTGTTTTTGAGAGGCGCACGCGCGCTGCGACATCGGCGGCGGAGAGGGTACGATTCTGCAAGGCGGTTACCATGTCGAGATACGCTTGTCGAACGCCAGGGATATCGCCAGTCATAGCGCAGATGAGCGCCTGGCGCAGAAAGATGCCGCCAAACGGCTCGGCGCGGCTGGAGCGCAGCGCCACGCCATGCACCACCAGCCGCCCGCTATAGGTCAGCAAAGCATAGTTTTTCACTTCATGGCTAAGCATGGCGCGGTAGCGGCCTTCATATTCCAGGCGAATGCCTGCTGGCAACTCGGCCCCAATTTCGGCGACAAGCGCGCGCTCTTGCTCCTCGCTCCAGTCGGAGGGGACGGCGAAATAGACGCCATCGGTGTCAGCTTCTACCAGCGCCATGCCGCGCTTGCGTAGCGCATCAAGTACCTGGGTCAGCACTTCGCGCCCCCGTCGCGTCACCTCGCCTGCCGCCAGCCCGTCTGCGAAGAGGGCCATGGAGCCAGCGCCCATATAGCCATAGGCGGCGTTAATCAAGATTTTCATGGCCGCCTGGGTCGCGTCGTGATGGTTGGCCTCCACCGAACCAGGCGCGGCGATGCGCGCCGCCGCTTTATGGCGCAGGCGCAGGTCGGTCAGCAGGCCAAGGATATTGAGCAGCACCCCCAGGCGATCACTGGCCGGGCCAATCTGATAGGTGCGCATCAGCGAGGGATACAGCGAGGCCACGTCGGCTTTGACCACATGCTCAGCAATCCCTTCGGCAAAGAGATGTACCGCGCCGCCTTCATGGAGTCCATTTTCGGCGTACTGGCCGGCGGCCCCACGCGGCAGGGCCGCACCCGCGCGCAGATAGGCGCGCACCAGAATAGGCTCCAGAATGCCCATCGCCGGGCCAGCCGAGGCCAGGCGCTCGTAGCGGCGCGGGGCCATGCTTGCCAGCGCAAAGGGCGCGCCCAGCAGCCGCCGCGACAGCCCATCGACTTCAGCCACGTCGTCCAGGGCGTAATGCTTCACCAGATCAGGATTCTGGCGATACGTGTCGAAGATGGCCGCGCCTTCCAGATAAACCCGATCAGGCGCGGAAAGGCCGAAATAGCGTGCCACTTCCTTCAGGCCATGGCCGGGCATGTCGCGTACCACGAAGTCATGCCGGCGCACAGCATCCAGCGTGTCGATCAGTTCGCGCCCGGCAAGGGTATAGCGCGTGCGCCGCCTGGCCTCTGGCCCAATCGCCAGCGTTTCCTGGCGGCGTTCCAACAGAACCGGAGCGCCAGGGCGGCCCAGCGCCAGCGGCACTCCCAGGAGCGCGGCGCGGCGTTCCAGAAACGAAAGATCAAAGCCAAAAAGGTTATGGTTCTCGATCACATCCGGGTCGCGCTCGCGGATAAGCGCGCAGAGCCGTTCGATCAGCCGCGCCTCGTCTTCGGGCGCTGGCGCGTCAAGCACGGTGGCAAGGCCACGGCTGTCGCGGATGGCAACCATAAAGATGCGCCCGCGATCAGGATCAAGGGCCGTCGTCTCCAGATCAAACTGCAAGCGGTGCAGGTCTTCATAAGCCAGGCCGCGAAAGTAGACGCGCCCGGTGCGCATCAGATATTGCTCGACGGGGCCGACATGGTAATAATCGTTTTCGAGATCATTCAGGCTGCTGATCTGGCGGCCCAGCCGCCGCGATGCCCCGGCGATGAGCGCCCGCTCCAGATAGCGGCCATCGCGGGCAGAAAGCAGATACCGATAAAACCGTTCGGATGCTGCGCTGGCCGGATACTCCAGTTCCTGATAGTTGACGATAGCATCTTCCCCGCCGGGCACGCTGGCGGGAATCACCGCTGGCCCCAGGTGCGCCAGATCGGCCAGAGTGGCGGCAAAGACCCAGGGACGAAAACGCTCTGTTTCGCAGATGATCTGCCCGTTCACGCGCCGCCAGATCACCGCCTGACCTTCGCGACTGGCCCAGACGGAAACGATGCCAGGCGTCGCGTCCCAGCCAAACAGGCGCTCATCTTGAATATCTTCGGTTGTTTCTTGAGGGAGAGCAGGCTGAGAAGAAGGCATGGGTCTCCTCATCATAATTTATGAAAGAACCTTTGTTCGAATGATACCATGTCACGCCTGCCTTGGCAATGCTCTGGTGATTGTTTTTCTCGTGAAAATGGCGTAAGCTTTTCTGGAGGAGAAAGCATTCGGTCAGGGATTGAGGTGCCTTGATGTTACCCCTTGAAGGCATTACAATAGTCGCGCTTGAGCAGGCCGTTGCAGGCCCGTTCGCCACGCGCCAGTTGGCTGACCTGGGCGCGCGGGTCATCAAGATCGAGCGGCCAGGCGTCGGAGATTTTGCACGCGGCTATGATGAGATCGTTCAGGGATTGTCGGGCCATTTCGTCTGGCTCAATCGTTCTAAAGAGAGCCTAGCACTGGACTTGAAGCATCCTTTGGCCGGGCAGATCATTCATCGATTGCTGGAGCGTGCAGACATCTTCGTGCAGAATCTCGCGCCTGGCGCCGCCGAGCGGCTGGGGTTTGGCGAAGATGCGCTGATGCAGCGTTATCCGCGCCTGATTATCTGCTCGATCTCTGGCTATGGCGCGTCGGGGCCATACCGTGACAAGAAGGCATATGATCTGCTGGTGCAGGGTGAAACGGGGTTGATCTCGGTGACGGGCACGCCCGACAATCCGGCCAGGGTGGGCATTTCGGCGGCAGACATCTCTGCCGGGATGTATGCGTATACGGGAATCTTGACCGCGCTCTATCAGCGCGAGCGCACCGGCAAGGGGACCGCGTTTGAGGTTTCGCTCTTTGAAGCGCTGGGTGAGTGGGTGAGCTTTCCGGCCTATTACGCTGCCTACGCGGGCGCTTCACCTCGGCGCACCGGGGCGGAGCACGCAACCATCGCGCCCTATGGTCCGTTCCAGGCAGGTGATGGCAAGCTGGTGACGCTTGGAGTGCAGAACGAACGCGAATGGCTACGTTTCTGCGAAATGGTGCTGGAACAGCCGCAGCTTGCCACCGACCCACGCTTCGACCGTAACTCCAAACGGGTCGCCAACCGCGAGGCGCTGCGCGCCCTCATCGATATGGTGTTCCAGCAGCTTACGGTTGCTGAAGTAATTGCCCGGCTAGAGGCAGCGCAGATTGCCAACGCGCGCATCAACACCATGCAGGAGTTTTGGGACCATCCGCAGCTTGCGGCCCGCCAGCGCTGGCGCGAGGTTGACTCTCCCGTTGGGCCGATCAAGACGCTGCTGCCGCCTGTGACAATGCGCGATGTCGAGCCGCGTATGGACCCGATTCCAGCAGTAGGCCAGCAGACTGAGGCCATTTTGCACCAGCTTGGCTATGCTGACGAGCAGATCGGCCAACTGCGAGCAGAGGGTGCGATTTAGCAGGCACGCGAAGGAGGGAACGGGTGATGCCGACGAAAGAGGGCTGGCGCGGGCGGTTCTTTGAGGATTTTGAGATTGGTGATGTGTATCAGCATCCGCTGGGCCGCACCGTGACCACCACCGATAATATCTGGTTTACGTTGCTGACGCAGAACACCGCCCCCATCCATTTTGATCATCATTACGCCGCGCAAACCGAGTTTGGCAAGCCGCTCGTTGATTCCACGTTTACGCTGGCGCTGGTAACTGGACAGAGCGTGACCGACATTTCCCAGAATGTGTTTGCCAACCTGGGATGGGATCAGGTGCGGCTGCCCAATCCAGTTTTCGAGGGCGATACGATTTACTCGCAATCCGAGGTGCTCCACAAGCGCGAATCGCAATCCCGCCCCAATGTGGGCGTCGTGACGGTCAAGACGACAGGCTATAATCAGGATAGCAAGGTGGTCATCACGTTCGAGCGAACGATGTTGATCTATAAGCGCGGCCACGCGCCCCACATCGCGCGCCTCGTGCCAGGAGAGCCAGAATGAGCACAGCGACGACTCCCAGCGGGGCAACCGAAACGCTTGCCACGTTTCTGGCTGGCCTGCGTTTTGAGCAGATTCCTCCTGATGCTATCGATAGAACCAAAGAGCTTTTGCTGGATTGGGTGGCCTCGGCCCTGGCGGGACGCAATGCCAGGTCCGTTCACATTTTGGAGCGGTTTGCCGAATTGATGGGGCCAGCCGATGGCCCTGCCGAGGTTCTGGTATCGCGCCGCCGCACCTCACCGCTGTTTGCCGCGCTGGTCAATGGGGCATCTTCGCATGTTGTGGAGCAAGACGATGTCCATAACGGCGCGGTCTTTCATCCGGCGACGGTGGTTTTCCCTGCCGTGCTGGCGGCTGCGCAAGCCAGCGGAGCTTCCGGACGCGAGGCCCTGGCTGCTGCGGTGGTGGGCTATGAGGCTGGCGTGCGCGTGGGCGCGTTTCTGGGCCGTTCGCATTATCGCGTCTTTCACACCACCGGCACAGCGGGCACGCTGGCGGCGGCGGCTGGTGCAGCGCACGTGCTTGGCGCGGATGAGCAAACGATGCTGCACACGCTTGGGTCGGCTGGCACGCAAGCCGCTGGCCTCTGGGAGTTTCTGCGCGACGCCGCAGACTCCAAGCAGTTGCACACGGCCAAGGCCGCAGCGGATGGGCTGCTGGCAGCGTACATTGCGCGCGATGGCTTCACCGGAGCCAAGCAGATTCTGGAAGGCGAGCAAGGCATGGCAGCGGGCATGTCCAGCGATGCCGACCTCAGCAAACTTACCGCCGATTTGGGCGAGCGCTGGGCGGTGCTGGAAACGTCCTTCAAGTTTCATGCATCCTGCCGCCACACGCACCCTGCCGCTGATGCCCTGCTTCAAGCGATGCAAACCCACCACCTGACCGCCGATCAGATCGCTCGCGTGCGTGCCCATGTGCATCAGGCGGCTATCGATGTGCTGGGGCCGGTGACCGACCCCCAGACGGTGCATCAGGCCAAGTTTTCGATGGGCTTTGTGCTGGCGTTGATTGCGCTGTATGGGCGCGCGGGCGTCACCGATTTTAGCGCTGATGCCCTGCGCAATCCGCAGATTCGGGCGTTCCTGGACCGCGTGGAGATGACGCTGGACCCTGAAATCGATGGCGCGTATCCGGAGCGCTGGATTGGGCTGGTTGAGATGGAAACCGTTGATGGACGGCGCTTTGTCTCTCGCGTGGATGTGCCCAGGGGCGACCCCGTCAACAGCCTGAGCCGCGTCGAGCTTGAGGACAAAGCCCGGCGGCTGGCGGCCTATCAGCAGGGGGCAACGCCTGAGGAGCTAGAGCGTCTGATTACGCGCATCTGGCGCTTGGATGAGGAGCCACACCTACGCGATCTGCTTCCCGCTTGACCTGCAAGAGTGCGCAGCCTCTGGTGTATATTTTAGGGTAGCTCAAAATTTTTCATATAGATAGGGGGCGTCTTTTTGGATCATTCTGAATCTTCGATAGATTCGGCGGAAACAAAAGCCAGCGTTCGGGCTGGCACATGGGAGCAAGGCATCGATCAAGTGCGACATGTTGCTGATCTGGTGCGGGCGAATATTCATCAGGTGATCGTTGGCAAAGATACAGAGATCGACCTGCTGCTGGTGGCCTTGCTGTGCGAGGGACATGTGCTGCTGGAGGATGTGCCAGGGGTGGGCAAGACCATGCTGGCGAAAAGCCTGGCGCGCTCGCTAGGATGCAGCTTTCAGCGCATTCAATGCACACCTGACCTGCTGCCGTCTGATATTACCGGCATTACCTACTACAATCAGAAAACGGGCGAGTTTGACTTTCGCCCTGGCCCGCTGTTGACCCAAATTGTGCTGGCCGATGAAATCAACCGCGCAACGCCGCGCACGCAATCTGCGCTGCTGGAAGCGATGGAGGAACGCCAGATCAGCGTGGAGCGCGAAACGATGGCGCTGCCGCGGCCATTTCTGGTGATTGCGACCCAGAACCCCGTTGAACTGGAAGGAACCTTCCCCTTGCCCGAAGCGCAGCTTGACCGCTTCTTGCTGCGCCTGCGGCTTGGCTATCCGGTGGCGGAGGAAGAGCGCACCATGCTGCGCCGCTTTCGCCAGGCACAGCCGCTGGATGATCTTCAGCCGGTGCTCAGCGCCCAGGATTTGCTGGCTTTGCAACAGGTGGTAAAGCAGGTCATCATCACCGAGCCAGTTGAGTCCTACTTGCTCGATCTAGTGCAGGCCACACGCAGCCAGCCCACCATTGACCTGGGAGCCAGCCCACGGGCGGCACTGGCGCTGGAGCATGCTGCTCAGGCGCTGGCGGCAATCAATGGGCGCGCTTTTGTGCGCCCCGATGAAATCAAGCTGCTCGCGCCATCGGTGCTGGCTCATCGGTTGATCTTGAGTGCCCAGGCGCGCTTGCGAGGGCGCGCCGCCGATCAGGCGATCAAAGACTTGATTGCCTCGGTGCCCGCGCCGGTTGAGGCGGTTGGCCTGGATATATCTTCTGCGGCTGGCAGCGAGAAGCCTGCACAGACAGCGGCTCAGAAAGGACAGCGGTGAACCATGTTGCCCAGATCGCCAGGCGTTGACCAAGGGGCCTGGTTATCCGATGAGCAATTGCGCTCGCGCCGCCCCTGGTACTGGGTTGCCTTTGCTTTGGTGATTGCCAGCGCGCTCTTTCGTCAACCGCTCATCTTCATTGCAGGACTGCTGGCCCTGGCGCTGGCGGTGATTCCAGAACTCTGGTATCGCTTTTGCCTGTCCGGCCTGGTGTACCGCAGGCAGCTAGGCGAGCGGCGCGTCTTCTTTGGCGAGACCATCACCTTGCGCCTGAGCGTGGAAAATCGCAAGGTGCTGCCCTTGCCCTGGCTGGAGGTAGAAGACGAGTTTCCTGAATTGTTGACGCTGCAAGGCGGCAAGCTGGAGCCACATTTCAAGGCACGCCGCATGCTGCTTGCCACCGCGCTTTCGCTCTGGTGGTTTCAGCGCGTCAGCAAGCGCTACCAGATACACTGTGTGGCGCGCGGCGTGTTTACGCTGGGTCCGGTGAAACTGCGCAGCGGCGACCCGTTTGGCTTGCTGACCCGCGAACAGCGCTTCGAGTCCCTGGACACACTGCTGGTGTATCCCCCCATTTTGCCCATCGAGCGTTTTGGCCTGCCCTCGCGCCATCCTTTCGGAGAACAGAACGCGCCGCGCCGATTGCTAGAAGACCCGTTGCGCGTGGTGGGGGCGCGCGATTGGCTGCCCGGCGATGATCTGCGCCGGGTGCATTGGAAGGCAACAGCGCGGGCCATGACCTTGCAGAGCAAAGTGTACGAGCCGACAACAACCTGGACACTGGCGCTGTTTGTCAACGTCAATGGCTATGCCAATCCGGCGTTGGGGGTGAACCCGAGCCTGCTTGATCTGACCCTGACCGCTGCCGCGTCACTGGCAGCCTGGGCAGCCGAGCAAGGCTATGCAACAGGGCTTTTCTCTAATGGCATGCAGGCGCTGACGGAGGTTGATGATTTGCCAGCGGCCAGCGCTAAGGAAGGCTATTCAGCGGCGCAGGTGCGCTTGCCGCCTTCCAGCCGCCCGGAACAGCTTCCGCGCGTGCTGGAGACGCTGGCGCGCTTGATCCCGTTTTGGGGGTCACCGATTGAAGAGCTATTCCTGCGAGAACAGACACGCCTTCCGGCTGGCACGACCATTGTTCTGGTGAGCACTGCGGCGTCGGTGACGCCTGTGCTGCTGGAGATGCTGCTGCTGGCGCGGGCGCGTGGGCATGCGGTGGCGCTGCTGCTTGCAGGAGGGGAGCCGGTTGAGGCTCCGGGCTTGCTGGTGTATCGGCTAGGAGCCGAGGAGGTCTGGCATGACATTGTGGCGCAGGCAAAGGGACGCGATGACAGCCAGGGGGCAGAGTCGTCTGAAGCTGGGTACCGGTTCATTTTGGCTTGAAAGCGTCGCGCTGCCGTTTGGGATGCTGGCTTTGCAGGCGCTGCCCCTGGGCGCGCTGCTGCCCCTGGGCGCGGCCTGGCAAGCCAATGATGCCAGCCAGGCTTTGCTGCCAACCTGGGCGCTTTTGCTGCTGCTGGCCGAGGCGTTCTATCTGGCGCGCTGGCTGACCCGGCAGCCAGCGCTGCGCGGTTGGATTGTTGCATTGATGACACTGGCCGGGCTGGCAACGCTGCTGCTGGTCTTGTTCTTGCGCTGGTATGTCGAAAGCGGCCCAATCTGGCAAACGACGTGGCTGAGCGCTTTGTTTCAAGACCTTCAGTTCAACAGCGGGCGCACTGCTGAACCAATCGCGGTGGTGGTCTTGCTGGCGCTGCTCTGGTGGCGTGGGCTGCGGCTGGGGAGTGCCACCATTGAGCAGGAACAAGTTGCGAGGAACTTCAAAGTCGGCTTTGGGGTGCTGGTGGCGGCGCTCTTGTTTGTCGGCACGGTCAGCGCTGGCGCGCGCGATGCCCTGGTGGTCCAGTTAGGGCTGACGCTGCCCATCTTTTTGTTTGTTGGGCTGGTGTCGCTCTCTCTGGCGCGGCTGGCCGAGATTCGGCGGGCACGCAGCGCTCAGGGAAAGGCCCAGGGCGACCCCACGCGCTTCTGGCTCATTGCCATGCTGGCGCTCAGCGCTGTGCTGGTACTGCTGCTGCTGGGCATCGAGCAAGCCTTCTCGTATCACACCATCCTGGGAGTCTTCGCCGCGATTGGCGTGGTCTGGGACGCCATCACCGCCGTCATCGCCTGGATAGTAGTCGGGATAGCATTTATTCTCTATTGGATTTATTACCCGCTGAGTCTACTCTATCAGTTGATCTTTGGCACAAGCCATCAAAAGGCTCAACCAACAGCCCCCTCGCCGCCACAGAAGCCGCCGCCGCTGGCGGGAAAGCATGGAGCAGCATTGCCAACCGAATGGCTGGTCATAGGGCAGTGGGTGTTGATTGCCCTTGGCGTTCTGCTGCTGCTGTTCCTCCTCATTCGCGCGTTTCGCGGCTTTGCTGCCTGGCGGCGTGATGAATCGGCAGATGAAGAGCGGGAAGACCTTGGGGCAGCCAATGTGCTGGGGGCGCAACTGCGTGCCCTGCTTGCCAATCTGGCCGCGCGTTTTCAGCGCAAGCCCCCCGCTGAAGATGAGGCTGATAGACTGGCGAGTCATTCCGTGCGCGCACTGTATCGCCGTGTGCTGCGCCAGGCTGCCGCGCAGGGATTGGGCAGGCGCGCGGCTGAAACGCCCCAGGAGTTTGCAGAGCGCATCGGGCCAGCCGTGGCGCTGCTGCCTGCATCGCCGTCTCTTTCAGGAAGCGCTCCAGCCTCAGGTGCCGCGTCAGGCTTCCCCGATGCAAGTATGGAGGCGGTGACGAAGGCATATGAGCAAGCGCGTTATGGCGATTACGAGCCACCTGCCGAGCAGCTTGCTAGCCTGACCACCGATGTAGAGCGCCTGCTCCAGCGCATGGGAAAGCCGGGGAGCGAACGAAGGTGAGTCCTACCTGAAAGGTCACGAGTTATGCGGGCTGCGCCTCGTGAGCAAGGTAGTTCAGCATCGCGTTCAATTCGTGCTGCGCCTGCTCGCCAGCCTCGTTCCATGTAAACGTTTCGAGCGCCTGCCGTGCCGTCTGAATGGCCTCAGCAAGCCGAGTCTGACAGCGCTGCCGCACCTGGCTGGCGGCAAAGATAGCAAGCACTTCAGCAACCTGCTCGTCGCTGGCCTGGCCCTCTTCAGCATAGATCGCGTATAAGCGCTCTTGCTGCGCGGGCGCGGCGTGCTCCAGCGCGTCGATAATCGGCAGGCTCATCTTCTTGCGGCGAATATCCCCGGCAGGCGCTTTGCCAAGCTCATGTTCATTGGCCCAGATGCCCAGCAGATCGTCACGAAGTTGAAATGCGATGCCCAGCGAGCGCCCGAACGTTGCCAGCCGGGCAATCTGGTTGGCATCGGTGGTGGCAAGGCGCGCGCCCATCTCCGTGGCGCATTGCATCAATGCGGCGGTCTTGCGGCCAATCATGGTGAGATAGAGGGCGACAGTAATCTCGCGCTGGCGCTCGAAGCTCATATCGAGGTGCTGGCCCTCGCAGAGCGCCAGGCACGCGCTGTCAAAGGTCCTGGCAAGCGTAAGGATAGTCTGGGCATCAACGCCGTTCTTCGCCAGTTCCCACAGGGCCAGTCGGGCAATGCAAAAGAGGCCGTCGCCGGTATTGATGGCCTGGGGCTGGCCCCACAGTTTCCAAAGCGTGGGGCGATGATGCCGAAGCGCGTCGCTGTCTTCGATATCATCATGAATCAGCGAGAAATTATGCACAAGCTCCACCGCGACCGCCGCCGGAAGAATCTGCTCAAGCTGATAGGGCAGTTGCCCGGCAGCAGCGGCGGCAGGTTGCGCGGGCAGGCAAGCCTGATGCGCCAGCAGCAGCAGCGCCGGGCGCAGGAACTTACCCAGGAATTTACCCGGATTGCCCTCCACCGGGCTGAGGTCGGCATGTGCCCAGCCCAGGTGATAGCGCATCTGCCCATAAAACGTGGAGAGCATCTCCACCTGAGCGTCTTGTTGGGTCTGGTCCAGAAAGCGCCGCAGTTCGCTGCCCACCAGCACGCGGTATTTATTCAGAACAGTCTCGATGTTGAGCGCGACAGCCATGACACCCCTTACCCTACCTGCTAATGGTGGAACCAGAAAAAGAGCGTCAGCACCACGGCAAACCCACCCACCAGCCAACTTGATAGCCCGATCAGCCCTTGGACCTGGCGCAGCGGCGAGCACAGGTCGCAGTAGCGCAAGATGTAGTGATAGCGGTGGCTGGACATGCCGTCGCGCTCAATCACCATGCGCTCCTGTTTGCGCCGGGTATGATGCTCGTCGCAGACGTAGCGCTTGCAGCCAATGCAGAGGCCAGTGTCGAAATAGTGCGCGACCAGATTAGCGGACCATTGGGTTGGGCGCACCGGCTCGCCACAGACATAGCACACGTAGCGCTCGATGTTGCGCTCCTGAACCTCTGCGCATGGCTGGTGCTGATCGAGCGGAAAATGCTCGATGCAGTAGCGATGATGGCAGTCCGGGCAGCGCCCCGCTGCCGTCTGTTCGCACACATGACAGGTCTGTTCCGCGTATTGTTGAAACATCAGGATATACCGCCTGATTATAGAGTCTGGCGTCGAGAGCGCCAGCGTTGTGCCGGAGTAGAGCACTCTGGCAGGCGAGAAACAATTGCCTGATATGAGGGTTCTGGTGTATGCCTTGAAGGCGCGCCGGAATGTCTCCCTTATTATAAGGGTAAACGTTCCAGGCGCGCCAGCAATCACGCTCTAGGAAAAACGTTTAAGAGAAACCTGTACTTGATGCCCGCCCAACTTTGCCGGAGCAATCGTATCGGTGAAAGCTCCCGCTTCCTGTCCTGCCTGCACGTCTCCTGCCAACACGGTCAGGTCGCGCGCCAGGATTTCCTCTTTGATATAGTCAGTGTAACGCTTAAGCGCTTCGGCCAGTTCGCTATCCGTGACCAGCCGCGCGCTGATCGTCTCTTCGATGAGAAAATCAGCTTTCTTACGCATATCTTGCAGATAATGCGTCAGGTCGCGCACCAGCCCCTCTTCCAGCAGTTCTGGCGTCAGACTGGTTTCGATGACAGCCACGTAACCCGCCTCTTCAGCGGCTACATAGCCTTCCCTGGCGGTGGCAACCACTTCTAGCTCTTCCTCCTTCAGAGCCACACTTTCGCCCTCGACGCTCAGGGTCAGCTTATTTGTGCTGCGAAGCTCCGCAAGCGCGTTGGTCACGCTCAACGCGCTGAGCGCTGCCAGCAGCTTCTTCATTTTCGCGCCATATTTTGGCCCCAGCAGGCTGATGCGCGGCTTGAGCGCGTACACCAGCATATCGCTCTCAGCGGGCAAAAAGTCCAGCCGCTTGACGTTGAGTTCCTCTTGCACCTGCCCCGCCAGCCGCTCCAGGCTGGCGCGCTCCTCGGCAGTGGTGACGCGGGCGTACAGCGTCGAAAGCGGCTGGCGCACGCGAATCTGCGCCTTTTCCCGCGCCGCGCGGCCCAGGTTCACCACGCGCATCACCAGCCGCGTTTCGCGCGCCAGCCGCTCATCGATGAGCGATTCGTCAACCACCGGCCAATCGGTCAGGTGCACGCTTTCCGGGGCGTTCTGGTTCACGCTGCACACCAGATTTTGATACAACGCCTCGGCCAGAAATGGCGTAAAAGGCGCTAACAAGGTGAGCGTCGTCACCAGACACTCGTAAAGCGTCAGGTACGCTGCCACTTTGTCGGCATCTTCTTCGCTCTTCCAGAAACGCCGCCGACTGCGCCGCACGTACCAGTTCGACAGGTTTTCGATAAACGCGCCGATAGCTGCGGCTGGCCTTTCCGTGTCGAAGAGGTCGAGCCACTCGGTGGCCTCAGCGATGGTTTGCTGAAGCTCGGAAAGAATCCAGCGGTCCAGGTCGCTGCGCTCGCTGACGGGCAAACTATGGCGCGTAGGGTCAAAGCCATCGATATTAGCATACGTGACGAAGAATGAGTAGACATTCCAGAGTTTATCCAGCGCCGCGCGCTCATTCAGCCAGAGGTCGCTCAGGCGCACCGGCACGCCCCTGGCTTTGGCCTCCGCGACATCTTGCTCGTTTGGGATGCGCGGGAAGCGCAGGTTTTGCTCTGGCTGATGGTTGGCATACAGCCAGCGCATTGTGTCAGCGCCGACCACCTCGGCGGCCTCATCGAAGGCGATGGAGTTGCCCTTGCTCTTGTGCATCTCTTCGCCCTTCTCGTCCAGCAGTGTAGCAAAGCCCAGCACCGTCTTGAACGGCTCGGTATTTTCCAGCGCCGCGCTCATCACCAGCATGGAGTAGAACCAGTTGCGGAACTGGCCCGGAAAGCTTTCGGTGATGAAGTCGGCGGGGAACCAATCGCGCCAGTAGTCGCGGTTGTGACGATAGTCCAGCGTAGAATAGGGCACGATGCCCGCGTCCAGCCAGGGGTTGCCTACATCTTTGATGCGCGAGATAGTCTTGCCGCAGTGCGAACACGCGATCTTGACCGCATCAACCCATGGACGGTGCGGCGTGTGGCCCTCGAACTCAGCCCAACCTTCGACGGCGCGCGCTTTCAGTTCGGTTTCGCTGCCGATCACCTCGAACGTGTCACAGAAAGGACAGACGTAGATGGGCAGCGCCAGACCCCAATAGCGCTTTTTGGAGATCATCCAGTCTTCCATGTTGCGCAGCCAGTCAAGCTCGCGATCCAGACCAAAACTCGGAATCCAGCGGATGCGCTGGACGATCTCCATCATTTGGTAGCGCAGTTCGCGCATGGAGATGAACCACTCGTCAACCAGCCGGAAGATCAGTTCGGTTTTGCAGCGCCAGCAGTGCGGATAGACGTGCTGGTACGATTCCGTCTGGTAGAACAGGCCCTTCTTTTTCAGATCGTCGAACACAAAGCGGGCGACCACGTTTGTTTTCTGGACAGATGTCCCTGTGAGGGAAACCGGCTCACCATCCAGGTCCGACACGACGCGAGTGATCGCGGTCAGTTTCTGGTCGGCTACCTCGGTAACGTTATGCCCGGTGAGCCAGCCGTAGCCATCGACATAAACGCCGGATTCATCCACCGGAGCCAGCACCGCCAGATTGTGTTCTTTCGAGAGGCCAAAGTCTTCGCGGCCACAGCCCGGCGCGATATGCACGATGCCCGTACCTTCGCTGGCGCTGACATCGCTCCAGGAGACGACGGTATGCTCGACGCCTTGCTCGGCGGGCAGTTCATCAAATGGCCCGCGATAGCGCCAGCCCAGCATATCGCGGCCAGCCAGCACTTCCACCACTTCTACCTCGCCCTTATCGCGGCCACGCAGCTTTTGCAGCTTGGGCAGCACATCTTGCGACAGGTAGTAATACGCGCCGTCCTGCTTGACTTTCACATAGGTCAGTTCAGGGTTGACAGCGGCGGCAACGTTGGCTGGCAGCGTCCAGGGCGTGGTGGTCCAGACCAGCAGGTACTCGTTCTCGCGGTCCACCAGAGGCAAGCGCACATAGACGCTGGTATGCGTGACCGAGAAGCGCCCTTCGTTGATCTCCATATCAGAGATGCCCGTGGCGCAGCGTGGGCACCAGGGCATCACGTCGGTGCCTTTGTAGATGTAGCCTTTTTCGTTGCAGACCTTCAGGAAATGCCAGATGGTGTAGTTGTTCTCGTCCGACATCGTGTAGTACGAGTTGCTCCAGTCAACCCAGTGGCCCAGCCGGATGGATTGCTCGGTGATGCGCTGGGCAAAGCGCAGCACGCGCTCTTTGCAGCGCTCGACAAAGGCGTCGATGCCGTATGTTTCGATCTCGCGCTTGTTGTCCAGGCCCAGTTCTTTTTCAACTTCCACCTCAACCCACAAGCCCTGGCAGTCGAAGCCGTTCTGGTAGCGCTGGCGATAGCCCTGCAACGTCTTGTAGCGCTGAAACAGGTCTTTGTAGGTGCGGCCCCAGGCATGATGGACGCCCATCGGATTGTTGGCTGTGATTGGGCCGTCGATAAACGAGAAGCGTTTTTCGTTGTTGGCATTGCGCTGAAGATATTTTTTCAGCATGCCTTGCGCATCCCACTGCTGCTGGACGCGGCGTTCCAGGGCGGGATAATCGACGCGATTGGCCGACGGAACCGCTTGAAACACGGTTGTTTTTGCTTGTGCCATCTGCTACCTCAACATGAACCTTGATAAGAACGTGTGCTCTTCAATCTACCAGGCCAATTTCCAGGCGTTTGTTGATCTTGCCTTTGTTCTCAGTTTTCAGGACTTTGATACCCTTGACTTCCGATGTATCGCGAACATGCGTGCCGCCGTCGGCTTGCAAATCCCAGCCAACAATTTCAACGATGCGCACCACCGGAATGTTGGGCGGCAAGAGATTAATTTTCGTGCGAATCAGGTCGGGAATCTGAAATGCCTCCTCGCGCGGCAGCGTATACACCTTGATGGGCAGCGCAGCTTGAATCGCTTTGTTCGCCGCCTCCTCGATCTCGCGGATGGTGCTCTGGTCGAACTGCTCCAGCGCAAAGTCCATCCGGGCGCGGTCTGGATACATCTGACCGCCCGTCACCTGCGCGCCGAAATCGCGGAAGATCAGGCCGCACAGAATATGCAGCGCCGTGTGGGTGCGCATCATCCGATAGCGGAAGTCCCAATCAAGCTCACCTTCCACTTCAGCGCCAACCGCCGGAAGCTGACCCTCCACTTCATGCCAGATCACCGCGCCATCCTCGTCCTTATAGGATTTAGCGAGGGTGCATTCGCGGCCCTCGCAGCGTATGACGCCAAGATCAGCCATCTGGCCGCCGCCGCCGGGAAAGAAAGCGGTGCGATCAAGCGCGATGGCGTTCTCCCGCTGACCGAGAACTCTGGCATTGAAATTGCGGATGTAGCTGTCGGTATGATACAAGAGTTCGGTATTCATCGCGGTTTCCTCGCCTGTCTCAATCCAAAATAAAAAGCCCACCCCAAGCAGGGGCGGGCATTGGTTCCCACGGTACCACCCTGATTCGTGTCCTTCCGTGTTGCCGGGCGCTTCTGACGAGCGCCAGCGCGCAGGTGAAAGGCCGCACTCAGTTCAGGCGCGTGTTCACGCCTGCCCCGTGTGGTAACGGGCGGGGATACCGGCCAGGTCTACTTGCATCAACCCGATGGTGAGGCGTTCGATTGGCTGCTCAGGAAGGATATTCGGCCTGCTGCTCGCATCCGGTCACACCATCCCCGGACTCTCTGAGTGAGTGAGCGGCCTACTCGTTCCATCGACGCTGTGAACTTTTCAGTTGATTGAGCTTGCTTTACGACGCAGTATCGCATATCGGCGCAGCATTGTCAAGCGCCAGTTTGCTTGCTGGTTTGGTTGTATCTGCTGCGCGTGATGTGCGCTCCGTAAAGCGCTCTCTATGAAGGAGGGGAGATCGATGGCTGGCTTGCGAGACGGTCTCCAGCGTTCACGAGAACTCTATCTGCCGGAATTAGATAAAGCACCAGAAACATCACCGCTCCTCTCGGCCAACCACCAGCGCTCCTTGCCGCAGCACGCGGGCAACATGGGGTTCAGCGTCCATGGCGCGGATGACCAGAGCGCCTGGAAGCGGCGCTTTGGGCGGGGGATCACTGCGCCGACTGAAACCACAGCGCGCACCACGTTTTTGCTGCGCTGCGCCCTGTTGCACGGCCTGAGCGGTCTTTTGCTGGCCGGAGGGTTGACGGTGCTCTTCCTGGAGAGCATGAACAAAAGCTGGCTCTGGCTGTTGATGCTGGCAATGATCTTGGCCTTCTATGGGGTGGGGGCCTACTGGTGCGCGGAACGCTTTGATAAGCTGAACCTGGCGCGCTGGCTGCTGCTGAGCGGTGATCTGGCGCTGCTGATGGGTACCTGGCTGCTGATTGGCCCATCGTTGATATTGGCGCTCCTGCTGCCTGGTCTTGTTGTGCTGGCGCTGCTGCTGGGCGGGCGACGCGAACTGCTGCTGATCGCGTCGCTGGAAGCGGCGGCGCTGGTGGTGCTGCTGCTGAGCGATCTGGCGGGCACGCCTCGCCTGGCGCTGCACGCGCCAGCGGCGCTGGTGGTGCTCGTGAACCTGTTTGGCTCGCTGGCTTGCCTGGGCGGAATGATTTATGGCTTGCTGACCGTGCTCGATAGAAACAATCCGAGAAGTTTGGGCGATCAATGGCACAGCGCTGAGGTGGCGCGGGTGCGCATCGAATCCGATATTCATTTGCGCCAGCTTCAAGACCATATCACGATGCTGCAAAATGTACTGACGCGCGTGGCCGGAGGCGAATTGCACGCCCGAGTGCCCCTCAAAGGGGGCGAGCTTGGTCCTCTGGCGGCAAAGTTAAACACCCTGCTCGATCGCCAGGAGCGTATGTTCGATGAAGCTCGCCAGCACCGCCGACTGGAAGCAGCGGTGGGCGAACTCATCGGTCTGCTGGAGACGCTGCATCGTGGTGAGCGTGTCGGCTGGCCCGCGCCTACGGGAACGCAGGTTGATCGCATTCTGGCGTTGATGCGCGCGCCGTTGCCGTCGCGCCCGCTTCCGCGCACCACGAGAGAGCTTCCGGCTGTGTCGGCCTCGGAGCCTGCGCCAGAAGAGAGCGATCCATCATCATCTCCTGCCGATACCAGGCATAGGCCGAAAAAGGCTCCTGACGTGCCGGAGACGACATAATCATGGCTGTTGGCTATGCCTGGCTGATGCTAGCATTCAGATGGTACCCCTGACCGCCAGCCGCGGGGGTGGGGGTGTTATTGCCGTTAGAAGAGCGGCTGTCCAGGAAATACAGCGCGATGGCGAGCAGTGCAATAAAAACAACGATGATACCAAGAGATAGTATCCATTGCTTCCGGCGCTTCGCTTTATAGCGCTGCTCGCGCCGCTGTTCGCGCCGGGCTTCGCTTTCATCAAACTTTGTCTCTTTTTTACCCTGCCTGGCTTTCTTGGGTTGGGATAGCTGCCCGCTGGGTGTGCCGCCCTGACGGCGGATGATGACGTATTCTGGCGGACGTGCGCTTTTTTCCGCGCTCTGGCGCGAGTTTTGTCTGCTGCTCACCTGTCTCCTCCTTCACGATGGCGCAGAAACGCCGCCGAAAGAAAAGCCTTTTCTTTCGGCGGCTGGCGATGGCTGATGAGGTGCGCTCACTTCTTGGTGACGGTGGTCTTGGTGGTGGTGCCTGACTGGGCCACATTGGAATTGTTCTTGATGGAGATGATGCGCCCATCCTCCAATTCCATGCGTTTGTCGGCCAGCCGGGCGATGCTGCGGTCATGCGTGACGACAATTACCGTGCGCCCCTGATGCGCCAGTTGCACCAGCAGGTCGACGATGCGCCGCCCGGTCTTGGAGTCCAGGTTGCCGGTTGGCTCGTCGGCCAGAATGACCGATGGGTTATTTGCCAACGCCCGCGCAATGGCCACGCGCTGCTGCTGTCCACCGGAAAGCTTGCCTGGCCGGTGGAAGTGGCGCTTTTCTTCCAGTCCCACCTGACTGAGCAGTTGGCGCGCTCGTTCTTCGCGGTCTTTGTGGCGCGTGCCCGCGATTTCCATAGGCAGCATCACATTCTCCAACGCCGACAGGTTGGGGATGAGGTTGAACGATTGGAAGACGAAGCCCACCTTTTTGCTGCGATACTCGTTCTCGCGGTGCCCCCGGAGCGCGGCGACATCGACGCCATCGATGAGGAGCTTGCCAGATGTGGGCTTTTCCAGGTTTCCCAGCAGATACATCAGGGTGGTTTTGCCGCAGCCGCTGGCTCCAGTGATGGCAACCAGTTGCTTCGGCGCGATCTTGAAGCTTACTTTATCGACGGCTTTGATCAGCTCTCCACCTTGCGTGAAGTGCTTGCTTAATCCCTCAGCCACGATGATGGCTTTTTCCGTTGCTTTTTCAACCGCCTTTTCGGCTGGTTGGGCAGGGGCAACGTCCTCTACCTCTTCTATGTCTTCGCGTTCTTCTTCCTGGGTTGATGACATATGCGTCTCCTATGCGGCAGCCTGGCGCAGCACGCGAGCAGGCTTCAGACGGGCAACATACCAGGCGGGGACAACGCTTGCCAGCACGGCCAGCACAATGCCCAGGCCCAGCAGGATGAGCAGACTTTCAGGGGTCAGCGGCGAGTTCAGCGGGTTGCCAAAGCGGCCACCGCCGCCGCCCAGGCCACCGGCGAAGCGAATGAATCCGCCGCTGCCGCCACCGCCGAATCCGCCTCGCCCGCCGCCACCACCTGTGCTGACGATGCTGAAGATGCTGGCAAGGGGTTGCCCAAACACCACCAGCAGAACAGCAGCAACCACAGCGGCGATCACACTGAAGGTGAGGATTTCAGCGGCGAACTGGCCGATCACCCGCAGATTTGACGCGCCGATAGCCTTCAGGATGCCGATTTCCTGGTTGCGTTCGCGAACGATCAGGAAAACGGCGAAGATGATGACCAGCGCGGCCACCACCACCGAGGCGATCAATGTGCCCTCGATACTCTTCTGGGTGCCATCCAGCGCGCTGGTGGTGTTGTTGATGATATCTTGCTGCGTGACAACGCTGACGCCGCTGCCAAGTTCCGACTCTAACTTGCTGGCAACACTGGCGACATCGTTCAAGCTGTCTGCATACGCCGTGACAGAGGTCACGCCGGTCAGACTGAAGAGGCGTTCTGCCGTTTTCACTGGAAGCAAGACACTGTTATCCGCGAATCTCGTGCCGGTTGTATACATTCCAACCAGCGTGATGGTTGTGCTCTGCAAGGTAAACGTCTGGTTTAATGAGAGGTTGTTGGCCTGTGCCATGGCCTGGCTCATCAGCGCGACATCCGCGTTTGCATCAGACGCCGCCAGGTCTCGGCCCGAAGCGAGGGTGGGCGTCGAGCCGCCAAAGAAGCTCACGTCGCCTAAAGCATCGGCTCCATAAACAATCGGCCCTGAGCGGAAGAATCTGCCCCCTCCACCTCCGAAAGTGCCGCCGCCACCGCCGTTGTCTCCCGTTCCCGTCGTGGAGGTTGCGCTTTTGAGTTCCGAGCCGGTGTAAAACTGCGTGACGGTTGGCTCAGTCTTGACGACTCCTGGCGTATTCTCTATCTGCGTGACCTGAGCATCGGTCAGCGTCGAAGTGCTTCCACCGCTGCCGCCGAAGGGACCGAAACTCCCGGCTGGGCTGATGGTCATATTCGTGCCGACCTGGCCGCGTATTTGCGTTAGGCGATCTTGCACGCTGGCATTCATTGCGACCATCGCCGCCACAAACATGAGGCAAAGACCCAGCAACAGCACCACAATCACCATACGTATAGGATTGCGGATGACATTGAGGACGCCTCGTTTTACTGTTCCCATGCATTCTCCTTTAGATGCCCATATCATAGGTGCTGATAAGTCTGGTAACTTGATCAGGGCTGCTGACATTCGACATGTCCAAGTGTATCGTCGGAAATGCAGAAGACTGTGCAGAATCCTTAAAAAAAGCATCAGTAAATACTCAAGAATCTGTAAATACTGTAGGGCAATGTGAAAACTGTAGGGTGGGCGGCGACCTATGGTATAATACTCACAGCTACCATTCAAAGGTAGATTGGATAGATCGCTTCCGTGAAGAGAGGGTGATGCCAGATGAGCGCGCTTATCGGCAAGAAGCTGGGACAGCTTGAGGTGGTTGAGCAGATTGGGCAGGGTGGCATGGCGACGGTGTACAAAGCCTATCAGCCCGCGCTGGATCGTTTCGTGGCGATCAAAGTGTTGCCCGCTACCTATGCCAAAGACCCCACCTTCATGGAGCGTTTTATCCGCGAGGCCCGCGCCATTGCCAAGCTCTATCACCCGCATATCTTGCCGGTGCATGACTTTGGCGACCAGGATGGCACGACGTATATCGTGATGGAATATGTCTCGGGTGGCACGCTGAAGCGCCGGTTGAAGCCGAGCCAGCCCATGCCGCTGCGCGACGCGATTGACGCGGTGTTACAAACCTGCCAGGCGTTGGAATGCGCCCACCAGCATAATATCGTGCATCGCGATATTAAGCCGGGCAATATGCTGCTGCGCAGCGATAACTTTCTGCTGCTTTCTGACTTCGGCATCGCCAAGATACTGGAAGCCAACACGGCGCTGACACGCACGGGCGTTGGCATCGGCACGCCGCAGTATATGTCGCCGGAACAAAGCACCGGCTCGCCCAACGTTGGGCCACGCAGCGATCTGTATTCGCTGGGCATTGTGCTGTATCAGGCTGTCACCGGGCGGGTGCCCTTCGGGTCGCCAGGGGACGCGCCGCTGACCATCAGCCTCAAGCATGTCAGCGAGCCGCTGCCGCCGCCGCGCCAGTTTGCACCCGATCTGCCGCAACTGGTGGAGCAGGTGATTATCAAAGCGCTGGAAAAAGACCCGGACAAGCGCTATCAATCGGCAACAGAGATGATCGACGCGCTGAACAACGTCAATATGGCATTGCGCGGCCCTTCCGTTGGCTTTTCCAGCGCGTTTCAGGCCGTGGCTTCGCCGTTTCCACCACCCCCAACCCCTGTGGAGCAAGGGCCAATTGGCGGCGGCCAGCCAAGCACGCCGGTTTCGCCGCTGCCTCCTGCTCAGGGCGTTGCCTGCTTCCGGTGCAGCGCGATCAACCTGCCTGGCAAGCTGTTTTGCACCGCCTGTGGCTATGATTTATCAGGGCGGCGGGCGCAGAATGACCGCGCGCTTGGAGTCAATGGCCGACCATATTACGCGCGCTTTTCGATGATGAACGGTCCGCTCAGTGGGCGTCACTTTACACTGCATCAGGATACGACCTCCATTGGGCGCACCACCGGCAATGATATCATCATTCCCGATCTGACAGTTTCGCGTCAGCACGCGATCTTGCGTTTTGAAAATGGGCAGTGGGTGGTGGAGGATAAAAACAGCGCCAATGGCACCTTTGTGAATGGGGCGCGTATCCGCTGGCCCCAGGCGCTCAATGAAGGCGATCAGATTCGCTTCGGCGATGAGATCGTCATTTTCAATGTGATTCAATAGCGCCAGAGCGCATCAGCGCTTCTGGTTTAGAGAGGGTTTATCCATGAACGTTGTGACGCAGGTATCACAGCAGATGCTGCTCGGCAGCGCTGTGCGGCAGAATCACGCATTGGAGCACGCGACGATTGTGCTGCTCAGCAAGGCGTTTCCCGAAGTCAGGATGGCTGGCGTTTCTTTTGCCGCCGGGTTTTTCGTGTTCGGCGACCTCCCAACCGAGGCGATCAGGCCCGCCGCAGAGCAGGCGCTGGAACGGCTGCGCAACGGCGAGCCAGAGATGGCGATTCACGAGCGCTGCGGCACCAATCTGGCGGTCGCTGGCATCTTGACTGGCCTTTCGGCTATGAGCGTGGCGAAGCTGCGCAGGCCCTATAACACGTTGAACAACGTGATTCTGGCTTCGACGGCGGCGCTGGTGGTGGCGCGTCCGCTGGGGCTGCTGGCTCAAAAGTATTTCACGACACGCACGCCCAATAACAGCATGTACATTACCGGCGTGCGCCAGATGAACCTGCCTTTCCTGGATGTGCCTGCGCATTTTGTCTCTACCGAAAACCCAGAGTCGTCTGGTATCATTTAAACTGGGCGTGCAGAGTAACACAAATCGTATGGGGTAGCGAGAAAGTCTCGTTGCCCCATGTTACAATGTGAATTTCTCAGCAGCGCGCTCTGGAGAGACGTGGTGGCGGAAAAACGGCTGACAATTGAAGATATTGCCCGGCTGGCCGGGGTTTCCAAAGCGACGGTTTCGCGCGTGCTCAATGGCAAACCGGATGTCGACCCGGCCACGCGCGCCCGCATCCGCCACCTGATGGAAGAGCAGCGCTACGTTCCCAGCGCCACTGCCACGAATCTGGCCGGTGGGCGAAGTCACCTGATTGGCATGCTCGTGCGCTCGTATACCTGGCTCTTTGTCCCGGAAATCATGCGCGCCGTTGCCGACCTCATTGATCGGACGATCTACGAACTGGTGCTCTATCGCATGAACGATCAGCTTCCGAACGATGATGGGATTCCCGCGCTCAACCGGCTGCTGGTAACTGACCTCACTGCCGCAGTTCTGGGCGTCTTTCCCGGTCCGGCGTCAGTGCAGTTGGCGGCGTTGTCGCGCAATGGGGTTCCAGTAGCGGTTATTGATGACCAATATGATCCTATGGAACTTTCCTGGGGTGACCTGCCTGTCCCCTGGATTACCTGTGAAAATAAGCTTGGCTCGTATGAGGCGGTTCGCCACCTGATTGGGCATGGGCATCAACGCATCGCCCATATCCAGGGGCCGCTGCGGTGGGTTTGTGCGCGCGAACGCTACGAGGGCTATTGCCAGGCCATGGAAGAGGCAGGGCTGGCGGTTGATCCCCTGCTGGTGCGCCAGGGCGATTTTACTACCGCAACAGGATATGCCGCTGCTGAACAGCTTTTCTCCTTGCCTAAAGAGCAGCGCCCAACGGCTATTTTTGCCAGCAGCGATCTCATGGCGTATGGCGTGCTGGCAGCGGCTAGAAAGTACGATCTATCGATTCCTGGCGACATTGCGCTCGTCGGGTTCGACGATCTGGCTGGCATGGCTGAATCCCCCGTGGTGATTGCGCCCGGCGAACTGCCACTGACCACCGTCAGACAACCGTTTAATGAGATGGGCCAATCCGCGATGGAACTGCTGTTCTCCCTGCTCGAAGTTCCCTTCGCTACTGGCTATCGCTCCCCGTCCCGCTGGCCGTTCATGTCTGAAACCTCTGCTGCCTTCAAAGAAGCCATCCAATCGCAGAAAGGCGTTGTGTACCTGCGCCTTCCGGTGACGTTGACCGTGCGCGATTCATGCGGGTGTGGCACCTCCATTGCTCGCACCGCCTCTTGACCACTCAGCGTTTGAGCGCGTGTTCCTGGGGGCGTCTTCCACAAGGTCTTGCGGGCGCTTGCTGACGAGGAGCAGTCTCTATGATACTATAGGCTGGCAACGGCAGAGGTTTTTCTGCGGCTGCCCGATGGTTCTGGCAAGCGATGATGTGGAGGACGCGGAACCTGCATTGATAAGGATGTGCGCGCTCGCATGGCGATTCAACAACGCAAAGCTCCCCCAACGGTCCGCCGTCGGCGTCCGCTGCTGACCCGCATTCTGGCCCCCATTTCGCTGGCGCGGCGGCGCTTCGCGCATAACGCGCTGCTGCTGGCAAGCCTGGGTCTGGGTATTCTGGCTGCGACCGTTTTGTTATGTACTGTCCCGGTTTTTGCGAACACCGTTTCGGATATTGGCCTCCAGCAAGATTTGCGCGCCAGCGATGTGATAACGCGCAGCCTGGAGGTCAGCGTTCAACTCAGCGCGGCGGATGCCCAGACGACCAGCGCAGCAGAGACAGAGCAAGCCGGGCTGGTCAGGCAATATCTCAGTTCGTTTCTTGGCGCGGGCAATCGCGTGCTGGTTAGCGATCCGCTGCTGCTTCAGAAGGCGGGCGGCCAGCCGTTTGATATTGGCGCGGCATTGCCGGTGGAAGCGCGCTATCTGGCCTATGATTATCAGTCGGCTGGCGCGCATATCCACCTGGAGGCGGGTGCGCTGCCCGGCCAGAGCGCCGCGCCCGCCGCGCTGATGACGGATGAGATGGCAACCGCCTATCATCTGCGTGTTGGCGACACGCTGGTGATGGTGCCCTTTGGCGACCACACGCGCCAGTTGACGCTGCGTATTTCCGGCATCTGGAAGCCGAACGACCCCAACGACGCCTACTGGTTCGGGCGCTCGTTCAGCAGCAATCAGGGCGCAAATCAACCGCTGCTCTATCCCCTGCTGGTGAGCAGCGATGCCTACTTTGCGCAACTGGCCGGGATTCCCAACCTGCAAACGACGGCATTCTGGGATTATCCCATCCAGCCAGAGCAGCTTCACATTGCCCAATTAAGTGCCGTGCTGGACAACCTCTCGCGCTTCACTGCCGAGGCGACGAATCGGCTGGCGACCATCAGCGGAGTACGGCAGGCGCAAGTAAATACTGGCCTGAACCAGTTGCTCAGCGATTATCAGCACAAGCTTGATCTGCTGGCGCTGCCGCTGTATGTGGTGATGGCGCAGGTGTTGGGGCTGATCTTGTTTTATATCGTGGTGGTGGCTGGCCTGCTGGTGGAACGCCAGGCGGCAGAGATCGCCACGCTCAAGAGCCGGGGAGCCAGCGGCTTGCAGGTGCTGGGGCTGTATCTGGCGCAGGGAGCGATACTGGCGGTGATCGCGGCGCTGCTGGGTCCATGGCTGGCGGTGCTGTTGACACGCGGGCTGGTCTTCTGGCTCTTGCCCGGCACAGCCAATCTGGTGAGCGCTGGCTATCTGGGCGCGGTGACCTTCCCCGCTTCGATCTTCTGGATTGCGGGGCTGGTGGCGCTGCTGTGCCTGGGGGCGCTGGCGCTGGCGACGCTGCGCGCGGCGCGGCTGGATGTGCTGGCCTTTCGGCGCGAGCAGGCGCGGGCAATGCGCCAGCCGCTCTGGCAGCGTCTCTATCTGGATGTGGGTCTGGCGGTGCTCTGCGCGGCTGGCTACGTCGAACTGAACTATTTCGGCGGGGCCAATGTGCGCGGCCTGCTGGGCGGTGGCGCGGCCTCCGACCCGATCTTGCTGGTGACGCCGGGGCTGCTCTTGCTGGCGGGGGCGCTGCTGGCGCTGCGCTTCTTTCCGCTGCTGGTGCGCGGCGCGGCGCATCTGGCGACGCTTGGGCGCGGGGCCACCAATCTGTTGGCGCTGATTCAGATTGCGCGTAGCCCGCTGCATTATACGCGGCTGGTGCTGCTGCTGACATTAGCCGTGGGATTAGGCCTGTTTACGCTGACGTTTTCGGCCTCGCTGAGCCAGAGCCAGGCTGATGGTGCGGGCTATCAGGCGGGGGCTGACTTCCGCGCGACGGAAAGCGCGCCCAACGCGACGCCCGCCGCGTCCGACGAGCAGAAGACACTGGCGGCCCTGCCGGGCGTGCAGGCCGTGAGCGCGGCACGCCGTACCAGCGTCAACACCAGTGATGCGGCAGCGGCGAGCGTTGGCCTGCTGGCGATTGACCCGGCTACGTTCGCCAGTGTGAGCGATTGGCGCGGCGATTTTGCCACCCAATCACTGAATGGACTGATGGCCTCGCTGCGCCAGCATGCGTTGCAGCCTGGGCAGCTTGCCTCGGTGCAGCCAGACAATTCGCCGGTCATCTGGGCGGTTGTCAGCCAGTCTTTTCTCGATGAGAATAAGCTGGCCGTTGGCGATCTTTTTGTCGCCGTGCCATCAGAGGCAACCTTCGCGCAGGTGCAGTTTCGCGTGGGCGCGGTGGTGCAGGACTTTCCGACGATGTATGATCGCGCTGGGCACGGCTATATGGTCGTCGATCTGAATGATTATCTTGGCGTGGTCAATGGCTTGAGCGGCAATGACCTCTTTGGCCCTTCGGAGTTTTGGTTGCGCAGTGTTGATGATGGCGGCACGCTCGGTCGGCTGCGCGCGGCCCTGACACAGCCAGAAATGGGCTTTCAGCAAGTATTTGATCGTCGGGCCCTTCAGGCAGCAGCAGAGCAGAATCCGTTGCAGGCCGGGCTGCGCGGCGTACTGCTGCTGGGCGTGCTTGCGGCGGGCGGTCTGGCGGTGCTGGGCAGCCTGATCTACAGCGCGCTGACGGCGCGTCAGCGCGCCACGCAGTTTGCCGTGCTGCGGACGCTCGGAGCGAGCGGCGGCCAACTGGTGCGCTTGCTGCTGGGCGAGCAACTGGTGGTCTATCTGTTTGGCTTGCTGGCCGGGACGGCGCTGGGCGCGGTGCTGGCGACGGCGACGCTGCCCTATCTCGCGTTCAACGCGGGGCAGAGCGACGCGGCAACGCAAAACGTGCCCCCTGCGGTGCTGACGGTTCAATGGCCGTCGGTGGGGCTGTTCTATGGCTGCCTGGTGCTGGCGCTGGTGCTGGCGCTGCTCTGGATGGCAACCTATGCCAATCGCGTAGGCTTGGGGCGCACGCTGCGCCTGGGAGAAGATTAGTGCAGTCGGCATTTATCGAGTGCGATACGCTCGTCAAAATATATAAAGTGGCCGATCTGGAGGTCGTGGCCCTTCAGGGATTGGATTTGCACGTCCAGCGCGGCGAGATGCTGGCGCTGGTCGGGGCGTCTGGGTCGGGCAAGAGCACGCTGCTCAATATTCTGGGCGGGCTGGATGCTCCCAGCGCCGGGCGCTGCGAGGTGGCGGGCTATGATTTGACGAAGCTGAGCACGCGCCAGCGCAATTATTATCGGCGGCTGGTGATCGGGCATATCTGGCAGCAGACCAGCCGCAACCTGCTGCCGGACCAGACGATTGAAGAGAATGTGGAAGTGCCGCTGGTGCTGGCTGGCTGGCCGCTTCAGAAGCGCTCGCGGCGGGTGCGCGTGCTGTTGGAACTGGTGGAACTGGGGCACAAGGCGAACCGCAAGCCCGCGCAGCTTTCGGGAGGCGAGCAGCAGCGCGCTGCCATTGCGGTGGCGCTGGCGAATCAGCCGCCGCTGCTGCTGGCCGATGAGCCGACGGGCGAACTGGACAGCCGCACGGCGGAAACGATTTTCCTGCTGCTGCGCCGGTTGAATCGTGAACTGGGCCTGACAATGGTGATCGTGACGCACGACATGTCTGTCGCGCGCTCGGTGGACCGAACGATTGCCATTCGGGATGGCCGCACCAGCACGGAAACGGTGCGCCAGGTGGTGCAGCGCGGCTGGGCTGAACCGGGCGCGTATGAAGAGATGGGCAGAGCGCCAGTCCTGGAAGTGACGCATCACGAAGCGGTGATTATCGATAAGGTTGGGCGGCTGCAAATCCCGGCCCATTTTCTGGAGGCGCTGCCGTTCCAGGGCCGTGCCGAGATTCGCCTGGCCGATGGGCACCTGGAAATCTGGCCTGCTGGCAGCCGCGCGCGCTATCAAGACGGTGAAGAACAATAGCCACTGGAGGCAAGCCCCGTGCAAGGAGACCTGGGACGCATCAAGGGAGTCCGTTTAGAGCGGCTTGGCGATGGGCCACAGCCGAACGCGCCACGTTCGTTCGCTGCCACGGATGGCTCGCGAGCAGCGCCGCTGCTGGAGGTGCGCGGCCTGGCGCGCGTGTATATGGTCGGCGGCGAGCAGGTGGAGGCGCTGCGCGGCGTGCATCTGGCGCTGTGGGCCGGGCGCGTAGCGATCTTACGCGGGCGTTCCGGCGCGGGCAAGACGACGCTGCTCAACTTGATTGCGGGATTGGATGAGCCGACGGCGGGGTCGATCTGGCTCTTTGGTCAGGAATTGGCAACGCTGCGCGAGCAGCAGCGAACGGCGCTGCGACGCGAATCGTTGGGGTTTGTCTTCCAATCGGCGCACCTCTTCCCGAACCTGACGGCGCTGGAGAACGTGGAACTGCCCCTGCGGCTGGCGCGGGCGGCGACGCGCGAACGCCAGGAACGATCAGCCCAGGCGCTGGAGATGGTTGGCCTGGCCGGACGCGCCAGGCATCGCGCGCTGGAGCTTTCCGGCGGCGAGCAGCAGCGCGTGGCGATTGCGCGGGCGCTGGCACATGGCCCCAGGCTGGTGCTGGCCGATGAACCCACGGGCAGCCTGGACTCGCAGACGGGCCGCACAATCTTGCAACTGATGCGCCGCGTTGCTTCGGAGCAGGGCGTGGCCTTTTTGATTGCCACGCATGATCCCCAGGCAGTGGAGGTCGCTGATGATCTGTACGACATCAGCGATGGCGTGCTGATGCCATCGAGTTGATGGTCTTCGTATCAACTTTTAGGGACAACCCCATTACCATTCCTTCTGTTCCTTCCGTTCCTTCTCTTCTTAAGAAGAATATTTTGTTTATGTCTATTTCTTGAGTAGCCTTATTGTTCCTGTCTCCTGGTAGGAAGAAGGAACAGAAGGAACGGTTGTTTTATAACGAGGAGAAGATGATGACCGCAGGACCAGTAACCGTACTCGCCAGCGAAATGCACCTGATGGCCTCGCAGCAGACTGGCAGAACCTATCGGATCACCGTGAGCCTGCCACTTGGGTATACGGCGTCTGCTGGTGAAGCCTGGCCCTTCAACGACACCCCTGCCGAGTGGCCGGTCGTCTATGTGCTCGACGGCAACTGGTACTTTGGCATGGTCACGGACCTTATTCGCCCGATGTGCTGGTGTGGCAGCACCACCGATGCGATTGTCGTCGGCATTGGCTATCCTGAAGGGCCAGACCCGAAAGAAGTGATTCGGGAGACGTTTATCCGTCGCGACCATGATTTGACGCCTACCTGGGACGAAGCAACGGCTCAATCCATGGAGGAGACGTTTCAGCGGCCAGTCCCGAATGGGGACGCGCTGCACTTTCATCAGTTCATCAAGGATGAACTTATCCCTTTCATCGAGCAAACGTATCGCGCTGACCCATCCAGGCGCGTGCTGGTTGGGCATTCGTATGGAGGGCTGTTCGCGCTGTTCGGGTTGTTTGAGACGCCCGGCCTGTTCGAGACCCTGGTTGTCGGCAGCCCGACGCTTTCGTATGGCAATCGATGGATGTTTGCGCGCGAGGAAGCCTTTGCCCAGGAACGAAAGCGCCTGCCAGCCAGGATGTACCTGTATGCGGCTGACCTCGAAGAAACCTTAGATGATACCACTCTCACCGATACGCTGCGTTTCGCGGTCATCCTCCAGAGCCGCGAATACGAGGGGTTTTCTCTGGTCAGGCATGTGTTTCGCGACCAGAACCATTGTGAAGTGGCTGCTCCCGGCTTTCAGGCGGGGCTGAAGTTCGCGCTCAAAAAGAGGTAGAACATCCTTAGCGTGAAGAGTTTACAGAGGTTACACCCTACGCAGGAATAGAAGATAAAGCATATGCTTCGGAGGCCAGAGCGTCTACAGTGTCTACACTGTCTACAGGGGATGACTTTTTACCGCCTGAAGCAAAAGAGCCATCCCCTTGAAGAAGCGTCTACCAGGGAATAGTTGAGTCACTCTCGAAAAATCCGCCCGTTGGGCCATCGGCGGGCAGCGTGGCATAGGTCACCGGCAGCGCCGCGCCCTGCTGCGGCGTCAGGAAGCCGCTGTGATCGTTCAAATCGGTGGCGACATATCCTGGACTGATCGCGTTGACCTTAATGCTCGTCTGCCGCAGTTCTTTCGCAAAGAAAACGGTGATGGCGTTGATGGCTGTCTTTGAGGAAGAGTATGCCAGCAGCGGTGGCATCTGCCCGTAGATCGAAGTGGGGTCGCTCTGCAAGGCCAACGACCCTACAGAACTCGACAGGTTGACAATGCGCCCGGCTTCAGAGCGCCGCAGCAGTGGAAGCATTGTCCTGGTGACGGCAAACACCCCAAAGACGTTGGTTTCGTAGGTTTGCTTAAGCACCTCGACATCAAGTTCGCTGGGCGGCACTCTTCCTGCTGGAAGCGAAATCCCGGCATTGTTCACCAGGATGTCGAGTTTTCCGTAGGTTTCTTCAATGAAGGCAGCAGCGGCTTCGATCATCGCCTGATCTGTCACGTCCAGGTGGAGCGCGCGGGCTTCAATGCCTTCAGAGCGTAGTTTCTGCGCTGCTTCGTCTCCCCGCACCTGATCTCGCGCGCCGACGAGAACGATAATATCCTTTGCTCCTAATTGACGCGCAATCTCGAATCCGATACCCTTATTTGCGCCGGTAATCAAGGCGATCTGTTGAACATCTGGCATGGTTGTCACTCCTTGTTTTAAGCAAAAAAGAATGGCCCATCAGAAACATCGCCGTCATTGTGCCTTGCGATCTCTGGCGGTATGATGACAGCGTCAACATTATAACGTAAAATGTTTCTTCTGTCAACATTGTTATCGTCGTCAACATTTCTGAGAAGGAAGACATGAATACCTCGCTTGATCGCCAGAAACCAAAGCCATATCATCATGGGGATTTACGCCACGCGTTGATTCAGGCGGGATTGGAGATGCTCTCAGAAGGAGGAGCGGCAGCGCTTGATTTGCGCAAAGTGGCGCGGAAGGCGGGGGTGAGTCATGCTGCGCCCTATCGCCACTTTGCGGATAAACAGGCGCTGGTCGCGGCGATTAACGAAGAAGGATTTCGTCAACTCGCTGAACGCGTTCAGTCCACACTGCAAGCGGCCCCTGATGATGCGTTCGAACAGTTGCAGGGCGTAGCGCGGGCATACGTCCTGTTTGCTGGCGAACATCCCTGGCTGATGCGTGAAATGTTCAGCGGCTTGACCGTCGAGCGCAAGGTATTTCCAGACCTGCATGCAGCGTCAAAAGCCCTTTATCATTGCTATGTTGAGGTGATAGAGCGGGGGCAGGAACAGGGCCGCATTATTGATGGTGACCCTGGCGCGCTGGCCGGTGTGCTCTGGTCGCTGATGCACGGGGTTGCGATGCTGCTGATTGAAAATCAGATAGGCCCCTATGCTGTTGGGCCAGATGGTGTCGAGCGGCTGACACGCTTTAGCATCCAGCTTCTCTATGAGGGATTGGGGCGTAAGGTCTAACTCTTTATGCTTATTTGCCGTTCTGGCTGATCTGGCGCAGGCGAATGCTCAGGGCGGTATAGCGAGAGGAACGGTGGCGTGGCGCTGCGGGTTGATGTTCCTCGTGGGCCTGGGTAAGCTGCGGCGGCCCGTTCTTGACAGCGATTGCCAGCGCCTTCCTGCTGCCAACCAGCACGGCAAGCTGGCGCGCGCGCGTGATGGCAGTATAGAGCAACTGGCGCTCCAGCAGCATGTATTGCTCCATGACCAGCGGAATGACACAGACGGGATATTCGCTGCCCTGGGCTTTGTGGATGCTGACGGCGTAGGCCAGGGCCAACTCGTCCAACTCGCCAAACTCGTAGGTGACTTTGCGGCCATCGTCAAGCCTGACCGTCATGGTCTGGTCTTCGGAAGCTATCGCGGTAATCACGCCGCCGTCGCCGTTGAAGACCTCTTTGTCGTAGTTGTTGCGTAGTTGCAGCACTTTGTCGCCAACGCGAAAGAGCGTGCCGCCGTACTGCTTCTGTTCTTTGCCAGGGGCAGACGGGTTCAGCGCGGTCTGAAGCTGCTCATTGAGCGCGGCCACGCCGCAGGCTCCCCGGTGCATGGGCGAAAGCACCTGAATCTCTTCGGGGCGAAAGCCAAACCTGGCCGGAATGCGCCGGGCGACGAGATCGACAACGGTATCGCGCGCCGCTGCCGCGTCATCCTGGGTGAAGAAGAAGAAGTCGCGCATCTCTGGCCCGGTCAGGGGCATCTGGCCCTGGTTAATGCGCCGGGCGTTGGTGGCAATGGCGCTGCCTGCGCCCTGGCGGAAGATGTGCTCCAGGCGCGTGACCGGTACGACGCCGCTGCTGATGACATCGGCCAGCACGTTGCCCGCGCCCACGCTGGGAAGCTGGTCGGCGTCACCAACGAATAAGACAGATGTGCCTGTAGCCACCCCTTTGAGCAGGCTGTTCATCAGCAGCGTGTCCAGCATGCTGACCTCATCGATGATGAGCATATCGGCGGGCAGCGGGTTGTCGCGATTATACAGTGATTGGCTGCCTGGCCGCAGTTGCAAGAGGCGATGGAGCGTTTTGGCTTCTATGCCGGTGGCTTCGGAAAGACGCTTGGCCGCGCGGCCCGTGGGCGCGGCGAGGATGACGCGCTTGTTCTTGAGGGTGAGGACGCGAATCAAGGCGCGTAACGATGTCGTTTTGCCGGTGCCGGGGCCGCCCGTCAGCACACTCACCGGATTGGTGAGCGCCATGATAATGCCCTGCTGCTGCCGCTCGGCCAGGGCGATGTTGGCCCTGGTGGCAAGATACTCGAACATCACCGGGAAGTTGATCTGCCGCAGTTCGGCCAGGTTACGGCGCTCTGGTGGGCAGGTTGCCAGCCGCCACAGATTTCTGGCAATGCCTTGCTCGGCAGCGTAAAAGGGGCGTAGATAGACGCCAATCTCGTCAGCGGGCGCTGCGCCGTCGGCAGTGCTGTCTATTTCTGTTCCCCAGGACTCAAGCTGTATGCCGCCCTCCAGCGCCAGGTCCGTGATGGCCTGCTCGACCTGTGGAGGTGTGACGCCCAGAAGGTCGGCGGCTTTTCTGGCAAGTTCAGGCAGCGGCAGATAGGTGTGGCCGTCGTTGTCAGCCGCTTCGGAAAGGGCAAAGAACGCGCCTGCTTTGATGCGCTCTGGATGGTCCAGCGTGTAGCCGAGCGACTGCGCGATCTTATCGGCGGTCTTGAAGCCAATGCCCCAGACATCGCGGGCCAGCCGATAGGGTTCATTCTTGACGATGGTGACTGCGGCATCTTGATATTGCTTGTAGATGCGCACGGCCAGGCTGGTGCTGACGCTGAGTTCTTGCAGGCAGAGCATGACCTCTTTGATGGCTTTTTGCTCTTCCCAGGCGGCGATAATCATCTCCACTTTGCGCTTGCCCAGGCCAGGCACTTCAATCAACCGCTGCGGCGTTTCTTCGAGGATGGCGAGCGTTTCAAGCTCGAAGGTAGAAACGATCTTGTCAGCCGTCTTGGGGCCGATGCCTTTGATGAGGCCGCTGCCCAGATATTTGCGGATGCCCTGCGCAGTGGCCGGAAGAATGGAGCGATAGTCGCGCACGGTGAACTGCCACCCGTGCTGCGCGTGCTGCTGCCAGAAGCCCTTGAGTTCCAGCGCTTCCCCGGCGACGACACCGATCAAGGTGCCAACGATGGTGACCAGATGTTCTTCGCCGTGCGGCCTGGAGCGAGAGGAGCGCCGCCCTGAACTGGCCGCGCTGGCGGTGCGATGGATGGGGTCGGGAAGAAAGCGGGCTACCGTATAGCCGTTCTCTTCGTTCTGGAAGGTGATGCGCTCGACCACTCCGGCGATGATTTTGAGCGGCGAGGCGGACTGAGCGTCTGGAACGGATGGTGATGGGTTGTGCATAGATGATTGCGCAAGCATGGTGCTATCCAGGGACAAACCTAACCACAGGCATTATATCGCATTTTGCCGGTGGCGCGTGGGAGATGACCGGGCGATTCCCGCGAAGATTCTGCAAGAAGGTTCTTACCAGGCCAGGCAAAACCGGAAGCGGCGCTCCGGTAACGAAGAAAGAAGAAAGAAGGGAGTGAGGAGAACGATTCTTTTCGTTATTGCTCGTTTGTTTCTATCGATGATTCTTCAAGGCGCGCGAAGCGCCAGAGCGCGCGGCGGGCGGCTTCATTGCGTCCGGTTTCCAATTCCATCAGGGCGGCCTCTGCCCCCAGGATAACAAAGAGCTTCGCGCTGACTTCAGCATCGGGCCAGCCTATGGCGGCAAAGTCGTCCTGCGCCAGGGCGGCGAACTGCGCGTTGCGCCGCCGCACCTCTGCGGCGATGAGCGCTTCGGAGCGCGCTTCCAACAGCAGGGCTTTGACGGCGCGCTCGCGCAGACAGCCATCCAGGTATGTTTCCAAGCCCACGCGCAGCCGCTGGCCCCCAGGTGGAATATCTGCGGTAGCCGTCATGATGGCATCGAGCAATCGCTCGTGGAACTGGCGGTGCAGTTCCACCAGAAAGGCGGTGCGATCATGAAAATGCACATAGAATGTGCCTTTTGCCACGCCAGCTTTGCCGACGATGGCATCAACGGTGAGATGGTTGAGGCTGCCGCTGGCGGCCAGGTCGAGGCCAGCATCAACGAGGGCTTGATGAGTTGGATGGGGCATGAGAACTCCTCACTTCTGTGATGGATTGCAAAAACGGGGTGATGGCCTGAAGGAAAGCATCCGGGTCTTCTGCAAAGGGTTCGTGTCCGGTCTCCAGGACGGTGAACTGTGCGTGAGGTAGCGCTGCCTGGGCATTGCGGCCATCGCGCTTGAACGGAATCGCCGGGTCATAGCGGCCATAGATGAGCAAGGTAGGCGCGGTAATCCGAGAGGCAACCTGGCGCAAGTCGTGGTCGGGGTGAAAGAAACTGCGCCAGAGAGCGGCATCAACGGCGACCCGCGAGGGAATAGACCGCTCTTTGTCGACATCGGCAATGATCTGCTTCACTAGCGGCGTGCGCCGCTTGAGGTAGAATCTGGCCCATTGGGTGGCAAACAGACGAGTGATCAATTCGCTGCCTTTGATCTGGCAAAAGAGCCTATTGAATAAGCTCGGAGATGCGAAGCCGCCTGAATCTACGAGGATAAGCGCCCGCACGCGCTCAGGGTGCCTGATGGCAAGGCGCGCTGCTGCGTAGCCCCCGACGGAATTGCCCAGGAAGATCGCCGGTTCCAGGTGGAGCGCTTCCACGGCATCTTCCAGCACATCGGCAAAGAGCATGGCTGTGGCCGATTGCGGCGGGTTGGGGGGAGCCGATTCCCCATACCCAGGCCAGTCGAGGGCGATGGTGCGATAGGAGCGCGCCAGGGTGGAAACGATGTCATCGAAGTGGTGATGGTCGCCGGGATTGGCATGCAGCAGCACCAGTGGCACGCCTGTGCCCTCTTCCTCGTAAGCAACGGTGCCCGCGCGGGTCTGAATGGTGAGCATGGAAACCTCCTGAAAAGCTAGGGGAGAATGGAGAGCCTTCTCCTTGATCGCGAACGTAATCTATAGGTCTGTCGCAATTGCCTTATGATATGACCGACTGGTCAGTCATATCATAGCGAAAAAAAGTCCGACCTGTCAAGGGTTCATACGATGTACTTCGCTGCTGTGAATTCCATCGTAACTGCGAAATGGAATTATTTTCCATTGTAACTGCGAAAAAAATCGTATTGAATGAAACAGACCCCGCCACGCATGCTTCCCGTATCTGGGCACTCATCAAGACGATGCAGGCGTAGCCCAGCACGCCGATGCCAACTTGTGCCACCATCTCTTCCCAAAATGGCAAGCTGCATAGGAGGCCAGGTCATTCCCAAAGCGAAGCGAGAGAGGCGGGAGCGCACTGACAATTACCATCTGATTCAACAGTGGTGTCGCACGCCCGACACCGCTTGTATGAAGGGATTCGCCCCTGCGTCCTTTTCGGCACCACGCCATGCGAGCACGCTCAAGAAACTTAATCTATTCGAGCGCACCCTGCGCCGGGTGTCAGATGCCTTCGACCGGCAAGGCTTACTCGATCTGATCACCTAAAGAAGGTGTTATAGTTGGTGCAGACGCAGGGAGCGGGATGGGCGTCGAGAGGGCCGCGCACTGTGCTGCTGGCGCGCCCGGTCCTCCATAGGTGAAGCTTGGGGGCAAGGCATGCCCCTCCGCGTAATACTGAGGATGGTCTTGATGCGGGGTGGCATGGGTGGTAATCTCCAGCTCGTTAATAAACACAAACATATTGGTTACCTCGGCTGCACTGGCATCCGTGCCAAGTGTGCCATCCCCTATATGTGAGCCAGGGACTGGCCGGCCGTTGAAACCTCACCAAACCAATCCACATATTATGTTGGGGATAGCGAATTGATAGGGGGTATTGGGAGTGCTCTCCACCGTCACTTCACTCCCGGCCAATGCGCGGGATTGGTCGACGTGGTTTCAAAATTTTCCGGAGTTAGCTGCCATCCCTTAGCTTTCGTTTTAACCAAATGCTAGCTAGCAGTGATTCTTCTGAACACTGAAATGGATGCAAATAACCAGACAAAATGGGGTTAGGCACTCTTTTTGAGAGCTGGATAGCGGGGTGCCGGCCCCGATTTCGCATTTTTCGGGCGGCCAGGCGATCGACCACACGGTTTCGGTGGGTTCACCAGGGGCGGCAGGTGTGGCAGCATCACAGAAAGGGCTCGACGGACCCGATAGGGGGTCAGTTTCCCCGCTTTGAGCGGGCGTTCCCATGGTAAGCGTTGGTCAGCGACCATTGGGCGAGCAAGACGCAGCATCGTGTACGCCAGCAGAACCAGTTCTGTCCAACGATCCGCTTGTTCGGGATGTCGCACGCGAGGAGTCGTCCAATTGAGGGAATATTTGCAAAACTTGAAACAATGCTCCAGTTGGAAGCGAGCCCGATAGGCCTTCCACACGCGCTCCAAGTCAGGTAATTGCGGACCATACCACCAGAGCCAGACTGGCTTCGGCGCACGAGTCTGTTTGGGCAAGGTGCTGACAGTGATTCGGATCAGGACTCCAGGGATCACGGGACGTGGTTGATACGTCCCGCGCGTCTGGTGTTGTTCCGGTTTGGCATGCATATTTGGCCAGGCTTGCACCAGGACATGCCCATATTGCCCGTCGTCCGCAACATAGGTACAGGTCGGGTCTCCCCAGGTCTGCGGTTTGCGGAAGACGAACTTGGCTCCATGACGACGCGGACGTCCTCCAGATAGCTTTTCGGTTGGCTCAGCATAGAAGCAGCGGTTTGATCGCAACCGTACAAGCAACGCTATGGGCAACTCGCCCAACTGCTGGGCGAGTTGCATGGCATCATAGCCTGCGTCGAAGACAAAGACCGGAAGTTCCGCATCGTGCGCACGACGCTGGAGGAGCGCGCGGATTTGGTTGGCGGCCATCTGCTGGACATTGTCGGTCGGTTCCAGACGTTGCGCAGAGAGTGGTGCGCACCAACTGTCGGGGCAAAAGCTGACTTGTGCTAGCCACTGATAGGACCAGCCAGCGACAATCGGTTTGCCAGCCGAATGCCGATTGTGATGGTGGTAGTAGCCACATTTGGGACTGGTTTCTGCATCGTTCTTGATCCAGGTTGACGCATCAACCGCGTAGATCGCTTCGCCATGCTCAAGTGGATGCCGTGCCAGCAGCTCTTCGACACCAGCCACATCGATGGAGCCAGCCGTCAAGGCATCATAGATGCTCCCCCAGCGGCGCTGAAATCCTGAGAGCAGCATCATGTGTACTGGGGCCGTGGCAGATGGCAACGCCACCAGCGCATCAAGCATTTCGAAGAGGGCATCCCTCCGTCGCTGAAACTGCCGATAGGCTGCTTCGCGAAAGGCGAGCAAGGGAGTCATTGATACAGCTTCCATATGTGTCCTCATGTCTACTCACGAGACAATTTCTCTCCCGATGAGGGCAATTCCGTCGCCCACGCCCCTTTCTGGACTACCCCCAACTCTTGTAGTAGATGCAATTGATCAGTGATCAGCCATTCTTCGACAATCTGCCCGTGGTTCATGCGAAAAATCGCGATTCCTTCTGCCGTCACGCGTTTGCCCGTGGGGAGCATCCCAAAGAGGGTGCGCGGGTCGCGTTCCTTGCTGTGTCATCCGTACGACAACCTTCTCGCCTTCCGCAACGAGATCCTCGATCGTCGTGTGCCAGTCAGGAAAAGCGGCAAGCAAGATCAGTATCCCCTGCTTGTTGCCTTCACGCCCTGGAGGAGTCCCAGGAAACGGATGGTGATGCACCGCTTGTGGCGCAAACAGCTCGAACGCGGTCATGTCACGTCGGTTGAGGGCGGCAAAGAACTGACGGATCAGGGTTTTGTTCTCTTCGGTTGACATCGAGGCATCCCCTTTCTTGGATGATCCCCATCACCGCGTGCACCGTGGCATGGTGGGGAGAGGACGTGTTGGAGCACGGAGCCCCTCTCAGCGCGTGATCACCAGCCGCTCCCCCGGGTCCAAGACCCGTACCGGTGCTTCTGGAGCACGAGTTGCCATCGCTTGGAGAAACTCCTGGGGCAAGGCACTGGGCGCTTGGTGATATTTGAGGAGCACGTGGTCCCGCAGAAAACCAGCCGTATAGCGGTAGTGGATGGGGACCACCATGCGGGGATGTAAGATCGCCGCCAACTCCGCCGCATCCTCAGGATTCATCACGATCTTGTGATTGAGCAGCGGGCGGATCATGAGGCCATTGATGGGCAATAAAGCCACGTCGATGGTGGGAAACCGCTGCGGAATCTCTCTCAGTTGGGGAATCATGACCGTGTCAGCACCGAAATACACTGCAAAGCCGCTCGCTTGGAATATGTAGGTATTTTCTGGGACCGAGTGCTTTGCTGGCGTCGCCGTCACAGTAAAGGCACCAAGGGTGGTGCTCTCCCAGGGATCGAGTTCACTCACGGACGAGAAGCCTGCCTGCCGTGTCTTCTTGGCCGTGCCGCGCTTGACCGCAAAGGGCACTTGCTTGTCAGGATAGGCCGCGAAGCTCTCCATATCGTCATGATCATAGTGGTCATGACTGACCACCACGCCATCGAGGGGCGGGAGATCCTTCAAGGCGATCCCATAGGGCTCATTATGGTAGTAGCCGGATCGCTCAGAAAACCAGGGATCGGTCAAGAGGGCATGTCCGTCGACATCAATCAGCACACTGGCATGGGCAATACGGATAATGGTCAGGATCGGCATGGTTTGTCTCCTCGGGAAGCACTCCCAGTGCCTCCCTAGCTACACGATCAACCCAATGAGAATAAGGATGAAGGCCGCCACCCGTGGGAGCGTATGCGGCCAGTCTTTCGGGGTGAGCAACGGAACGGTAAGTACACTATACAGACACGTCACTGCCGCAAACCCCATGAGGTACTGTGTGAGCGTGGATGATGTTGCTGCTCCCAGCGCGCTGATGAGCGCAAAGCCTCCCGTGAAATAGAGGCCAGCGTTGGCCAACAGCAGGTTGAGCTGTAAGCGTCGGTTCCAATAGCGGTCTGCCGTGTGCAGTGCCCGCTGGAGTGGCACCAGAGCACCAACGGAATAGAGCAGCGCATCCAACACCATGAGTCCGCTGGCTCCCAGGAAGAGTATCTGCGCAAGGGGCATGAAGGGACCTCCTCACTCGTGAGGTAGGAAGCAGGCCCCTACCTCGGCTGGTCATCCAGGGGTCGTCTGGACGAGATTGCGTAAGGCTGATGCCAGGGAAGACAAACCGGGAGGAAAATCCCGTCTCTGCTGCTTTTCGCGGCCACATCCGATGGCTCGCTAGCAGCAGATCGGCTCGCTCCCCCCAGAGAAGATGAGCCAGGGGAGAAGGGAAAGGAACCCACGCTGGTTTCCCAACCACCTGCCCAAACACGTGAGCGAACTCACGATGACCGACGGGATGCGGTGCGGTGGCAATCAGGGGACCATGGATCTCCTCGTGGTCGAGCGCATGCAAGATGAGTCGAGCGATGTCGTCCACGTGCATCCACGAGACCCATTGGCGACCGGAGCCAATGGGTCCACCCAATCCCCGCTGAAACAGAGGCAACAAGCCAGCAAAGAGTCCGCCTTCGCGGCCGAGGACCAACCCATTGCGCAGGATCACCACGCGCACCCCGAACTCAGCCGCCGCCAGAGCCGGTGGCTCCCACTGCGCGGAGACGGTAGCCAGAAATCCCCCTCCCAGCGGGGCCGATTCGTCCATTTCGGCCTCGCCGGTGTCTCCGGCGTATTCCACCGCCGAGGCGGAGATGAGGCTGCGTATGGTCCCGTGTGCCTGACGAAGCCCAGCAACAACAGACCCGACAGCGCTGACGCGCGTCGCGATCAGGTCCCGCTTGCGCCCAGCAGTCCAGCGCTGTGCAAAGATGGGCTGGCCCACCAGATTGACCACTCCATCGGCTCCCGCCAGTGGAGCTACCGGATCGCTGGCCGACCACGGGCGCACCTCCACATCTGGAGGTGCAGCCAACTGCTGGGGGGAGCGTACGAGCGCAATAACGCGATCCCCACGCGCAAGGAGCTGGGCCATCAGGTGGCAGCCCACCATCCCGTTCGCCCCCGTGATCGCAATGGTGTGTGTCATACGAGGTCCTCCGGTTCCTGGGCTCGGGCACGCAAGCCCGCAAGATACAAGCGGGCCATCTCATCAAGGATCTGTTCGGCACGGGAGACATCGCCAGCCAGGCGACGGGTCATGAACAAGACCACGAGCCCATGAAGCATGGACCAGAAGATATCGGTCGCGCGATTGAGTTCCTCTGCCGAAGGGGGGCGATCCCGCAACGAGTGCAGGATCTCAGCGATCGGGGTGCGTAACACGGCGAAGGCTTCGCGGGCCTCCACCGGGGTCTCGTGGGTGCCAAAGCTCACGCCTTCCATTTCATGCATCACCTGATAGAGCTGCGGGTGGGTCATGGCGAAGTGCCAGTACGCGGTGACGGTGTGGAGCAGACGGGTTTCGAGGTCAGTGGCCGAGGATTGGGCGGCCTGCAATTCCTGGGTGGCCAGGCGAAAACCAGTGCGCAGCAACTCCAGCAGAATAGCTTCTTTACTGGCAAAGACGGTGTAAATCTTGGGGAAACTGTACTCGATGCGCTCCGCAATTTTGCGGATGCTCACAGCTTGCCAGCCCTCCGCAGTCGCTAAGGCAAGAGCAGCTTGTAAGATGGCCTGCTGCAAGGCTTGGTGTTCGCGCGCGCGCCGTTCTTTCGCTCCCATAGCCTCCTCCTTATAACAATGTTACTATTGTATAACACTGTTATCAATTTGTCAAGAGAAGGATTCCCAGGAGCAGGGTGCCAAGCCCAAGAGATCATCACATGATGAGATCACTGACTCATGAAGAGCGCTTTCTTTGTTGTTGTTACCGCGTTGCTGATTGCTTGATCTACAGATGCATGCGATGATCTGGCGAGTAATAGCGACGCAGGGTTAAAACAGGAGCTTAGAACAACCCATTTATGCCCTCGTCCCTGATAGGGAAAGGCGTCAGCCTCATTTTTCTATGCTACAGTTACGGAAGAAATCACAACAATCTTCTGAGGGTAGTTCGAAGCTCGACGTACCAGGGCGGGTGAATCCAGGAGCAGCGCTATGCGATGATAGCTCCTTAAGCTTTTAGTCGCTATCCCCATCAGCTTGCTAATGGTGGTTATAGTAATTGGCTCTCCCTGTGATTCCAATTGTTTGATTATTCTTTGTACTTGGTCTAGGAGCTCCTCTTCGCGTTCCACTCTTCGCGTCCTCTGCGGGAGAGTGCTGCGTCCAGTGAACACCATCTCTCGCCAGAGGGCGTTGATCTGAGGATATTGAGTGATAAGCCTATATAAGTCACGTTTGATGATTTTTTGAACAGCAAACATTGTCACCATCCGCTCTTGCGACTCCAAAAGACAGACGACTTCCTTGATCTGCTTGAGGTATTCTTCTTCGCGCAAGTTGGCTTGAGCGTTGCGCTACTCAATAGAAACCTGGTCCAAAAGCATCTTGACAGATGGACGATTCCTCAAATATTTGATACGTTGATTAACTAGTTTCGCGATCTCCCCCTGGGTAACCAGTTGTCCACTCTCTCTTAACTGGCTGATAGCATGTTGCACGGCAGCAACGAGCCTTTCTTCACGCAGTTGCGCTTCTTTTCTCCGCGCCTGGTACATTCCCCCCTTAACAATTGTTGCCAGATAAGCTTTGATTTGGAAATGCCGGTTTAATGTGGCACACGATACAGGAACAGCATGACAAATAGCTTTTACGGTGACTTGCTCTCCACATGCTACTAGATGTTCATAGGCCCTTTGGACTTTGGTAAGCCATTCTTGCTCACGAATGCCCTTTTTATCAGCGCTGCCTTTATGCAGCATCAGGATCTCTTCTTCCTCTGGAGAGAGATGTTCTTCTTGACTATGATCCTTCAAAGAGACCTTTATTTCCTCCCCTATAATCGGTGCTGTCGATGCTAAAATGCCGACTTCAGGTACTCGCGCTGCTTGCAGACCGTATTCAACATTTTCATCTCCCTTCGCATGATGAAGATAACGTGGGGCTGGTACGTGTTGCGCGCCGGTATTGGGTCTCTCCCCTTCTGCTTTCTGTGCTTGGGCAGCAGTAAGTAGCTCAACAAGTGAAACACCCAGAAAATCTGCGTATGTAAGATAGTGCCGAAATGCGACCAAACGACGGGGTGGGGAGCTATTTCCATGGATTGCCCTTAATTCTATATCGCGTGTCTTGTTCCAAAGAAATCCCGCTTGAGCATCGATATCATCTTGCGTGAACTGTTTGTTCTTGCGCCGGTGTGCAAATTGCCGGCCAAGAGCAAGGAGTATGTCCCCAGAGTCCTCCCAAGGTTGGGGAGATAGGAGAAACATAAGATCTCCAGTGCGTACTCGAGTAACTGACAACGCATTTTGAGTCAGTGGCTCGGCAAGACAGGTACGGAGGTCGCAACGACACACGGGGCAGATGCCTATTTGGAGTGAAGCGGTGATGAAGGGGAGAGCATGCCCGCAATGATTGCAGCGCTCGAGAAGCTGGCAACCGTGATCAGCACAGCCAGAGAGCCAAAGAAAGCGCCACATCAGAGAGTAATAGGAGCGCTCCTTGATGCAGAGTGGACAATAGCGAAAGGATTGACTTATGCTCCCTTTGAGAAAAGGCGCGATACTGGTGGGGGTATCCGAGCGATCGAATTTTCTAGCCAGATGATGAAATGTGGTTCTCAGCAAGTTTGCTTTATCACAAGCTGCAGCCAAAGACAATCTCTCAATTGTATAGTGAGGGTAATCTGCTGTCCTCTTCATTTTGTCATCCCCACCAAACAACAAGAAAAGTGATTGAGGCCGATCGATATGATTTTCCTCGGCCAGGCGTATCAGGTAGCTCGTAAACGATTCTAATGGTTCTGGTTGTGGATGAAGAGGCAGGCTATTGAAAGACAGATTCTTGGTACTTATCACTTGATTCAAAAGATGCCGGTAATGCATTACATCCCTTTCGTAGAGATACTGTTCTTTAGCCCTTGTAATACTGCTTGGATGCATTTCTGAGACATAGGTGGTAACTTGATATCTCTGCCAGGTACTTGACATAGCTCATCAATGATTCTGAGTTCTTAGGTCGTAGAAGATATAGAAAACGCCCAAAGTGCGAAGAAACCAGCACACCTTTGCTTCCTCTGTAGTTGTTGCTCGTTTGCTACCGCCCTTGCTTGTAAGATTGGACGGCTTCCTTCGTTCTTATTTTTTTCCAGGTCAGCTCCAGCAACTCCAGGTCTAAGCAGGGTAGGTCCCTCTGGATAGCCTCTTTGCTTGCCTCTATGAGAAGTGGCATGAGATCACGCAGCAGCCCTTTGGTTACCTCTTCAAGAAATGCAGTTTTCTTGATATTACCCTCTTTATCACTAGACCCTTGGTTCCTTGCTGAGGGAAGGATGAACGAGCTCTGGGGAAAGGGCAACAGCAGATTGATAAGGCTCAGGAGTTGTTGAAACCGAATTCCCGTATAGGGATGAAGTCGGACGTAATCGTTCCAGCGCCCCGCTATTTCACTGTCACCCTCAATCCACAGATGAGGTTCACAGGAAGCACAGATAATTGGAATGTGCAGAGTAAGATTGGACACCTCTAACAGGCGACGGCGCACCGAATGCGCTTTAATGTGTTCGACCTCATCAACAATCAATAACTCGACTCCGCAGCGCTGGAAGAAGTAGACGACCTTCATAAGAAGGGTTTCTTCATTGTCCCGTTCCAGGTAATTCATCCCACACCCACGAATGATTCGCTGCAAGAGAAAACGAGGACTAGTCCCTTCCGGCGCGTCGATATGGATGATCGGCACATGATTGCGTTCCCGCTCGACCTCGGGGATGAAATGAGAATCAAACCAGTCGAGGAACGTAGTCTTTCCGGTACCAGTATCGCCGCCCAGGAGGAAATTGCGCTGCTGCCCCCCGGAACGCCAGCCACGCACTCGGGCTATCTTGTCCTTCAGTTCGCGCAACTCGGGGGTCAGCAGAAACAAGAGGTTGTTCAGCCAGAGCAGGCGATCGGCTTTAGTCAGTTGCGTATATTGGGTAACGAGGTCTCGATGCAGGGCTGCATAGCCCATTTCTTTAATCGTCTCGACCGGAATTTCAAAGGGAATCCGGACCTGTTGAAGCTCCAGCCGACGGCGTAATCTACTAATCTCTGCCGCTCTCTGCAAATCAATTTGACTCGGGTTTTCTTCCATGGCCCCAATCAGCATGTCAAAAAACGCATTGTGGTTCTTCCATTCCTCTTGCCAGATGGCAAGGTCTTTCAAGCGCTGGCGCACATTGATCTGGGTATCAAGCTTGGTCGCAGCAGGGGTCTCCATCTCGTAATCCTCCTTGTGGTTCAATCGCTTTTGATTAGATTTGCGAGGCAATCAGAAGCTGGGTGGCCAGGGCATCCTCACCCAGTGCGGGATCAACCTTGGGCAACTCGGTCTCCTCTGGTGTCTCATCCTGATGAACTGCCTTGGCGAGGCGGTTAAGTTCCCGTTGTATTTTGGATTGCTCTTTCTTTCGCTGAGCCGTCAGCTTCCATTTCTCGTTGAGGATTGACACCCAGTCACGCGTGTCACCATACAGGCCCTTCGCCAAATCTTTGGCCATCTCCATTTCCCAGAGACTGGTTGATCGGTACGAATCATCAGCGAGCCTGAGTTCATCGGCAGCGACATCGCACACATACTCGGCTTCGTTGTAGATTGCCAGCCAGCCAATGTTATCTGGGTCATATCTGAAACTGTATTTAATCGACCGGCCGTTTTCGATCCTGGCAGCCTTGTTCAAGGTATCAGAGCGATAGTGCATACCAAACAAGCAAATTGCGCCAGCGGTAATGGTCCGAGTCTCCGTACTTTTGCGCAAGAAGAGTCGTTTCACGCCTTCCGTTAAGTCTGGTATGAGCGGCCACCCTCCTTGCATGCCTTGGATCCACTTCCGGTTGGGGGTCATGCCACCGAGCGCGCTATGAGGCGTATTCTGGTATTCCACCATGATGCGATGGAGAAACCGATTAAGATCCTCATAGAGCGCGCACGCCTCCCTTTTGGCCTGTTCCACGTCTTTGGGATTGCTGGAGCGAATGGCGCCCGGAAACTCTTGTTTGATCCGATTCGCGATGTTGCCGATGACGCGTTCAATCAACGCTCCATATCGCGCTCGATACGGCGGTCGCCAGACTAACTCAATCGTGTGATATTTCCCATGATCCCCAATATCTCGTGCCAGTTGCTTGATACTTACTGAGTGGTGGGCCATCGCATTATCCAGCGATAAGGACTGCGGGATGCCAAAGCAGACCCAGTCACCCTCAATGCCCAAAGCGGTGTGAGAAGTTTTGGGCCAGATGGCGTGATAGAGTGCGCCGTGGATGGACTCAATACAGGGCTCTTCATACAGCAGGGCTATTCCAAGGATGCTTCGCGAATAGGCATCGATGAGTACGGTTAACCAGAGACGACTGAGCTTGCTTCTGGTATCCTCGTCTACAATGAAGCAGTCTAGCAGGCAATGATCAGCAAAGACATATTGCAGCGGAAAGGTCGCCCGGTGGGCAAAGGAATCGAAAACCTGGTAGTAGCGCTCCCAGGTTCCTGATCCGTAGCGGGCATTGAGTTCTTCTCGCCCTATTTCAGGGTCAGATTCAAACCATTTATAGTATGCGTAAAACAGGCCGCGAGCAGGTAAAGTGATCTTGCTCAGGAGTTTGGCTTTCTCTGGATTGGCGAGAATCGCTTCCATTGAAAGTTCCTGATTCAGGGCCAAAAGCATCTGCTCCATCAGGTCCTCAGGTACTTGGGCCCCACACTTGGCAGGATCAATCCAGAGATGGTGTGTATGGTGTTCAAGCGCCGAGTGCGCAAACTTATAGATGGTGTGCGGCTTGATGCTGCTATCTTTTCGATAATAGAGCGGGATGATGGTGTCTAAAAAGTGGAGCTGCGCCTTGTTGATGCGCTTTACATGGAAGGTCCTGCGATGCAGTGAAGCGGCGAGACGGACCCGATCACCGTTATACTTTTTGTAGGCTTTCCAATATTTGTAGTAATTCGTGAGCCCGATGGGAAGAGACAAGTTCTTGCAGGCTTGCCTCAGTGCTTTTGCTCGTTTGTATTTGATGATGATCGTTCGCTTGTATTTTCCGGTGTGGAGAGCAAGGAGGTCTCTGGTCTTTGGATCAAGGTGCCCAATCTCTTCCAGCGTCCTCCCTGTATAGAGGTTGACTTGCCGTCTGATCTCTGCCACCACATCTTCGACCTGTTTGATCGTTGCGATGATCTGGTCAGCTCGGGCGAGCAAGCCAGAACTCATGCCACTCTCAGGAGCGCTTTCCGGTCGGGGATGGGTACGCTCGATGAGTCGATGCAGTTCCTCGAGGGTAGAAGCCGTCAGGAACGGGATGGAATGACGCTCGGAGGCGAGCACGAGTTCCTCGACCCAAAACCAGCGTTCCTCTCGGCTGGCTACATTGATAGCACGCAAGTGCAGGTACTGATCTGGATCGGCTTCGAGAATCTGAAACATTGCCTGCTTCCAATAAAAATACCACCCGACCTGAAATGTGTGTTCAAGTGCTGAGCTACCTTTCGGACGTGCCATTGCTACTGCTCGCCTTTCTTTGGGAGCCAGACCAGAGCTTTGGGATTGAAGGTGCCATCGATGAACAGCAGTGTGCGCAGGTCGGTATCCAGCGACCCCAACCAGAGCAAATGGCAAAGTGTCTGAAAGACGGTAGGGGCTGGCTTCTCCAGGTATTGCGCTACATGCTGGAGACAACTGTGAAGAGGGATGTCAGCATGCTGTGCAAGGTATTCCTGAATCGCAGCGATAATGGGGGGTTGGGCATAGGCGCGTAGACGATAAGCGTAAAGCGCCTCCAGGTTCGCGAGTTCGGTTGGGTACGGCGCCTCTTGTTCGGTATGCAGGATATAGCTCCATTTGCGCTCCGCACAGATTGCCTCTGCGGCTTGCTTACGACGCCGCATGCTCAGTTTATCCTGCCGCTCCGAACGAGAAATTTCGTGGATTTCTACGGAACCATCGCTTCGCCAGACGATATAATCAGGGACGTAGGTGTGTTTCTTCCCTTCCTCATCGAAGAACGCAAATTGTTCGGGCTGGCTGCAATAGTCGGTGACGGTCGGATCACGCTCCCATTGGAGATCATATTTGCGTTCCTCATAAGACTCCCACTGCACTGATCGGCCTGCCTTATTCGTCATCACTATCTTTGCAGATTTGACTAAGCGGACAGCAAAGCAGCGATAGCGCTGGCTGGTTGTCCACGATCATGTTGCTCGCAAATCCAGCCCACTACGGCTTCTTGGTGGCGTTGGTACAACGCCCGTCGCGTATCACCAAGGGTGACGGGTTCGTGGCGTTGCTCTAGCAGTCGAGCACGCTCTTCATCCAGAAAGGTATAGGCGGCCAAGACGAGGGTCCAGAACCGTACCAACGCGGTTGCACTCATCACTTGATATTGATCCATGCCGAGCACGTCTTTGGCATCGGAGAAGAGGACCTCAATGGTCCAGCGGGTTGCAATATGCTGGACGAGCGTCGCCAGGTCAGCCCGCAAGTCGCTCGATGCCCAGAAGCGTGGTTCGGTCTCCAACGAGTCGCGCACGATGATGATTTGGCACCGATAGAGCGTGCGCACGCGGGTGGAGACGACATGGGCGTAAACCATGTGTGGCCTGCTCGCCTGCGAGGGCCAGACCAGGAGCTGGTACGCCGAGGCAGGCAATTGCTGGGCATAGGCATCCAGCCGCTGCCATCGCCACCCACGCGCAGCCGTCGGATCCTCGATGCACAGGGCCCGATTCTTCTTAACCCCCGTGGTGATCAGGAACCCGCGCTGGCGGGCGGTCTTCCAGAGGCGCTTGGCACTGTACCAACTATCCAGCAGGACATGGGTCCGGGTGCCTGGGAGCGGGGCGAAGGTACGTATCAGGTCGAGCATGAGGTCAACCTTGCTCGCAAAGGGCACCTCTTCAGACGCGCAGACACGGCGCTGACGGTACAGACGCGGCGCTAACGGACAGCGCCGCCCCAGGACCAGGTACATCCCCAGCACCAAGCTGTGCCCTTTCACGCGCTTGCCTTCCGTGGTCGAGTGGTGTAGCCCCAGCCCAGCCATCTTACGCCCTTTCTTTTTTTCCATCGTCGAGTCATCGCCAATCAGGTAGCCGACGACCTCGGTGCGCCGAGGTCGTCCCCGTCGCTTGGGCACAGCGGCCCGTTGGCGTGCCTGCTCGGCTGTCACCAGTGGCTCCACCTGGGCCTGAAAGCGCGTGATCCAGGTCTGCGTCACCGCCTCGGCTGACCAGGGGGCCTGGGACAGAAAGCGGCTGAGGCTTGCCACACTCGGCCCCCCAGCCACCTGCCGCAACACCCCAGTCAGCGTATGCGGTTCCAGACATTGCAGCAACCCTACCAGCACGGTCACGAAGTGCCGGAATTGGGGGCGGTTGAAGCACGCCTGAAACGCGTCAGCGAATTGGCGTAACCCATCTTCCGCACGTTTCCTTGCTGTGTTGAGTGATTTAGGGCAAGAATCGATTTGACAGGTTCCAGCCAGCGTGAGAGACTCGCCCCATCGCATAATGGAGGAGGCTTGCATGGCGAATTTTGCG
>Ga0209060_10000332_pt1 | contig 97245 bp, 75 predicted proteins | sample Coa_R1_8_FD_187155 | JGI IMG/M metagenome (GOLD analysis project Ga0209060, IMG submission 187155) | Surface soil microbial communities from Centralia Pennsylvania, which are recovering from an underground coalmine fire - Coalmine... | ecosystem: Environmental > Terrestrial > Soil >... | reverse complement strand
CGGCATCCTATGAATGCCTGAGGCGAGAGCTTTTCGGGAGAGCCGGATGCGGGAAATCTGCACGTCCGGTTCGGGGAGGGGGAGGTAGGCCGCTCTCTATCACCTACCTCTCTACTCTACCGGCTCGTAAGCGCACGTATTCGCGCGAAGGTAGCTTACGAGCCGCGACCGTGAGGGAGCGTTGCCACCACGCCGCTAAAGCAGTCAAGATCGCTTGCTGACGCGCGCGGCTCGTAAGCGCGCGTATTCGCGCGAAGGTAGCTTACGAGCCGCGACCGTGAGGGAGCGTTGCCACCACGCCGCTAAAGCAGTCAAGATCGCTTGCTGACGCGCGCGGCTCGCAAGCGCACGTATTCGCGCGAGGGTAGCTTACGAGCCGCGACCGTGAGGGAGCGTTGCCACCACGCCGCTGAAGCAGTCAAGATCGCTTGCTGACGCGCGCCGCTCGTAAGCGCGCGTATTCGCGCGAAAGTAGCTTACGAGCCGCGACCGTGAGGGAGCGTTGCCACCACGCCGCTGAAGCAGTCAAGATCGCTTGCTGACGCGCGCGGCTCGCAAGCGCACGTATCCCGCGAAGGTAGCTTACAGACAGTCGCGGTCGCCCGATTCGTTGCAAAAACGAACGTTGTGCAAAGCGGTGGATCGATGCCAAGAGACTCCATCGCTCCAATTACGGCCGTGCTTAGGAAGCCCAAGCTCAATTAGGAGTGCACGCGATATTCGCGGAGATCGACTGGTCCCCCACGCTGAGTTGCAGAATGATGATGGAAAGTCCTGACGACGATGTCGGCATTCGAAAGTTGACCTGAACAATCCCCGCCGCGGTGCCAGGGCTCGATCCGACATATAAGACATCGAGCGGTCTCGGCGGGGTGCCAAAACGGAGGTCGTATTCGACGTTGTACGAGACCGAGACCGGCAGGACTGGCGCCTGTCCCAATTGCCCTCGGGTGCCATCCGCTGGAAGCGGTGCGATCAGGCCGGCGCCGTTCAAGAACACCGATACGATCGAGCCTAGGGGCGCGGGATTGCCGGAACAGGTGACGGTGCCATTTTCGTTCACGGCCATTGCCGTACCGGTAAATGGTGAACTTCCCAGACACCTGAATAAGTTCGGCGCATCGGCATTGACAAGCAGCGGGGCCGCGTTGCTGGTCTGTCCATTTGCGGTGACGCGGATGTTCGTCAGGTCTCCCGGATGGAGTTCAAAGGGCGCGAGGACCGTGACCTGCTGATCGCTGACGGACAGGAGTGGCGCTGGCGTGCCCCCGAAATCGACGGAGGTGCCCGCCAGTGCGAACGGCAGGCGTCCATTGGGGTCGAACCCGCCGCTGACCGCTTTAGCCGGTCCCAGGTACACTCCGTAGAGGGTGAGCCCCTCCCCCGGCGCGATAGCCGTGCTCAAGCCACCTGGCACGATGTCGGAAAAACCGAGAATTCCCGGGCGCGCTGCCGTGTCCGGGACGAGCCGGTTCAATGACCAGAACCCACCTGACACGCGTAAAAAGGTGATACCCGCCGCCACTCCCCCAGCGATCACGGCGCGCTCGGCGTCGAACGGTAGCGCCGAGGAGTAGATCAGCGCGCCATCGTCCGGCCGGGCAATGGCTATGAAGGCGTCGCCTCCCGCGATTTCACGGAAAGCGCCTTCCGTCGGCGTGAAGTTTCCCGTGATCGCACCGGTCATCAATACGTTGCCCTCTGGGTCGAGAGTGGCGGTGCCGATGCTTGGTGCGGCGCCATTGCCGATCGTAGTTCCGGGCACGCCGATGGTGCTCAGCGACAAACGAGCTCCATCGGCGCTCAATCGCCGCAACTCCAAGTATGTGGGGGATGACCGTGAAGGACCGGACAGGAGCATCGCATTGCCGGCTGAATCAACCTGAATCGCGGCCGGCAGGAGCTCATTGAACAGAACCTGTGACGAGCCAGGCTCGACCAATGCTGAATACGACAGGGCTGTTCCGTCGGAGCTCAGCTTCGTCAGGAAGGTAGCGGGCAGCTTGTCACATTGGCAATCGGTCTGGTACGCCCCGGTAGTTACTGGAAAGTTCGGATTCTGCGTCGTCCCGGCGACGTAGGCAGAGCCCTGTGCATCGACCGCGATGACGAGGCCGCCCGTTGAGATGAGGAAGTTAGGCCTGCCGTTGTCGATGAATGTGGAGTAGACTATGCGATCGCCGGCGGGACTGACTTTAATCACAAAGGCGTTCGAGAAACCCGCGGCATCGGCGGAGACCCAAGCGCCGGGGGTCGTAGGGAATCCATGAGTATCTCCGCCGCCGGTGAAATAAGCGCTGCCATCCGGTCCAATCGCGGGTGCCGACGTGGGGGCTGCGGGAAGAGTGAACCGGTAAACGACATTTCCCGCCGGATCGAACTTCACCACCGAGCTATTGTTCACCGTGTAAAGATTGCCGCCGAAATCGGCAGTCATGAGGGGATATGTATTTGGGGCGAACGCGTTGCGGTAGACGAGATTTCCATCCGGATCGATCCGGCTGATGAATCCGTTGCCGCTCACGTAGGCATAGCCGTGTTGGTCAGTAACGACGGAACTGCCGAGTTCGTTGGGCCGCGTAATGAAATAATGGGGAACCAGAAAGAGGGGCACTGCTAAAAGGAACATACCGATCCCATTGTAGTCTGCGGACGCTACTAAACCGGAAACGTGGATTTACGGAACACCAGCAGCACTTACTACGGACTGTCAACGACTGATTCTGCACCAGGTGGCCGGAGCAAAAAGAACCGCTCCAGCGCCAGTTTGCGGGCTTCCTCCGAGAGGCTGGCCAACTCGTCCATACCCGGACAGTTTGCCAAATATTGTTGACGGATTTATGCCAAATAATTCTGAGAGTGACACGTTGGCGTCAAGATCCCTCTCGAAGCTTTTCGGTTGTCCGCCAAATCTGATTGCCGAAGAGGTTTCGTCGCGAAGTCGCAGCGGCATCGCGGCGCGACGGCGCGAGCCGTTCATTGATAATGGGCGCAAAGAGTACTAATATCCTGTTTAATGCCGCTGACGAAGCGATTCACTTTGGCCGGCGCTTGCCTGCTCGTGACCGTCCCGCTGTGGCCGGCATCCTACTATCCTGTCCGCCTCGATGATCCCAAAGCTTTGTACGTGTCCGACGGCGACAGCACCAACATTCAGAAGGCGATCGACCAGGTACAGGAGTCTACCGGACAAGGCATCGTCTTCCTCCGCGAAGGCCGGTATCGCATCGCCAAGACAATCAACGTCTGGCCGGGCATTCGCGTCATCGGCTATGGCCGGACGCGGCCGGTGCTCGTACTCGAGGCCAATACCCCCGGATATCAAAATAAGGATCAGGAACGCTATCTGGTATTCTTCGCCGGCTCGCGGCCTAACACCGGTGGCCAGCCGGCTGACGCCAGCCCGGGAACCTTCTATTCGGCGATGAGCAATGTGGACGTGGAAATCGCCGAAGGCAATCCGGGCGCCGTCGGCGTGCGCGGCACTTACGCTCAGCATTGTTTCCTCGCCCATATGGACTTCCACACCGGCAGCGGGATCGCTGCGGTCCACGACACTGGAAACGTGATGGAGGACGTGCATTTCTTCGGCGGACGATACGGAGTGTTGACACGCGGGCCTTCGCCGGGCTGGCAATTTACCGCGGTCGACGCGTCATTCGAAGGTCAGACCGAAGCCGCCATTCGCGAAACTTCTCCAGTGGGCCTCACACTCATCCGGCCTCAGTTCCGCAGTCTTCCGACGGCCGTTGCCATCGACCCCAACGTTCTGGAGAACCTTTGGATCAAGGACGCGCGCTTGGAAGATCTCAGCGGACCGGCGTTCGTGATCGCGCGTGCCGGAAACCCGCGCAACGAAATCAATATGGAGAACGTGTGGTGCCGCGGAGTTCCCATGTTCGCCTCATTTCTGGAGAGCGGCCGCAAAGTGCCAGGCCCCTCCAAAATCTACGAGGTCAAGACGTTCTCCCACGGTCTCTACTACGCCGATATCGGCGCACCCGGCGAGATGAAGGACATTATAGAAGCCTCGCCGCTGCAGGCGATGCCCGACCCGGTACCGTCTGATCTGATTCCGCTACCCGCTGAACCTTGGGCGAATATTCGCTCCCTGGGCGCTAAGGGCGATGCCGTCACCGACGACACGGAGGTGTTCCGCAACGCCATCGCGAATCACCGTGCGATCTACGTGCCCTCCGGCAAGTACGTCATCAGCGATACGCTCCAGTTGCGGCCCGATACGGTGTTGATCGGCCTGCATCCGAGCGCGACCCAGATCGACCTGCTCGACCGGACGGCGGCCTTTCAAGGCGTCGGCGGTCCCAAGCCCATGGTCGAAGCGCCCCAGGGCGGCGCCAACATCATGATCGGGATCGGTGTCTATACCAACGGCATCAATCCACGCGCCGTCGGGGTGAAGTGGATGGCCGGTCGCGACTCGCTGATGAACGACGTGCGCTTTCTGGGCGGCCACGGCACTCCGAATCTCGATGGCGGCCGCGCCAGTATTTACAACAACACGCACACCGCCGATCCCGACCTGAATCGCCGCTGGGACGGGCAGTATCCGAGCCTCTGGGTGACTGCGGGCGGTGGCGGCACGTTTTTCGATATCTGGACGCCAAGCACCTTCGCGCAGTCCGGGATGCTGATTTCGGACACTACGACCGAAGGCCGCATCTATCAGATGTCGAGCGAACACCATGTGCGGAATGAGATCCAGATCCATCGCGCGTCGAATTGGCGGATTTACGCGCTGCAGACCGAAGAGGAGCGCGGAGAGGGAGGATTCGCGCTTCCCTTGGAGATTGCGGACTCCAGCGATCTAACGATCGCCAACATGCACATCTATCGCGTGATCAGTTCGTTTCAGCCATTCCCCACCGCGATCCAAGTCAGCAACTCGAAGAACATCCGTTTCCGCAATATGCTCTGCTACACCAACAGCAAAGTAGGCTTCGACAATCTCATCACCGATCTCACACATCACGTGGAGCTGCGGCAGCGCGATTTCTCCTGGATGACGCTCTCGGGCAATGCGCCGGCCCCTGTGGTGCATCAGCCGGCCGTCCTGGCGCCGGGCGCCAAGATCGAAAAACTGGCGGGCGGCTTCTACAATGTCTCGGGAGGCGCCGCCGCTCCGGATGGCGATTTCTATTTCGTGGACGCCCACCGGCAGCGAATCTACAAATGGTCGAACTCAACACGTCAACTCACGACCGTTCGCGACACTCCGCTTGACCCGGTCAACCTGGCGTTCGACAAGGCTGGCAACCTGCTGGTGGTCTCGTACCAAGGGCAGGGAATCGTCTACTCGTTCAAGCCGGATGCGCCAGGCCTGCAAATCCGCGTGCTGGAGGAGATGCCCGCAGCGCCGCGGCCAGGCATGAGCATCGTTCTTCCCGTGGGCGATTACCGGGCTCAACAAGACCGGGCGACTGGCGAACCGGCTTCGCGCACACACCATTATCTTTCGCCCGACGGATCCACCTTCATCTCGGCACGCAACGACTTCGCCAGCGGCGCGCTGAGTTGGGGTGTCAAAAGCGCCGACGTGCTGCGCAGTTTCGGACTTGCCAAGGCGATGCCCGGTGAGCCTTTCTACTACACCTCCGAAGCGGAAATGACGACATGGCGCGGGGTGCCTGGCCCCGACGGCAACTTCACCGGGTGGAAGCCCTTCGTGCAAATGGGCGGCGAAGGTGTCGCAGTCGATGCCGCTGGCAATGTGTATCTGGCGGCGGGTCAGATCTACGTCTATAATCCTGCCGGCAAGCTGATCGACACGATCGCAGTGCCGGAGCGGCCCCTGCAGTTGGTGTTCGGCGGCAAGGACGGCCAGACTCTATTCATCGCGGCGCGCGCCACGCTCTACAGCGTGCGCACCAACGTGCGCGGCCGTCAGTAGCCCGCGACGATCACCTCGCGCGGAGCTGGATTCGCGTACAACTGCTCCACGATTTCGGCGCGATGCCGCAGCACGGCTCTTTGATTGAGCGAGCCTTTGTCGGTCACCTCACCGGCGGCCGCGGAAGGGCCATCGGTCATCACCATCGCTCGGACGATCCGATTGGAACTGCCCGTGCTCTGTCGCCCCAGATCGCCGAGGAGGCCGGCGAAGACCTCGCGCGCACGCCCGCTCGCCTCGAGTCGCGCGTACGATTCGGAATCGGGAAAAATCAGCGCGGTGACTTCGTCCCGGTCGTGCCCGGCAATGACGACATCTCGCACCCAAGGTGCGCAGTGCTGGATCAAGTGAGCGCGCAGCGGGCCCACGCTCACCCAGGTTCCGGTCGACAGCTTGAAGTCTTCCGCAATGCGGCCATCGAACCGGAAACCCCTTGCAGGATCCTGCATATCGACAAACGTCAGCGCATCGCCCATCCGGTAGTAGCCTTCTTCGTCGAACGAGCCTCGCGTCAATTCGGGTTCACGCCAAAATCCGGGTGTGACATTCGGACCGCGAATGCACGCCTCCAGTTTCTCATTCACCGGCGTGAGCTTGAGTTCCACACCCGGCACCGGTAGCCCCACGACGCCCGCGCGCCGGTTGTCGGGCCGTGCGCAGAGGGCCATCGGAGCCGTTTCCGTCGCTCCCAACCCCGTGAGCATTGGAATGCGTCTTCCGACGGTATCCATCGCAAGGCCATCGAATGCGTCCCAGATGTGCTGCGGAAGCCCCGCCGCCGCATAAAAGGCCATCTGCAAGCGCGAGAAGAAGTGCTCCCGAAAGTGAGAGTCCGCCTTGAGATGTTCCACAAGAAGCTCGAATCCCTTCGGCACGTTGAAGTAAACGGTCGGCGCGACTTCGCGCAAATTGCGCAGGCTCTCGTCGAAGGCCTCGCGCATCGGTTTGCCTCGATCGATGTAGAGGGTGCCGGCATTGTAGAGCACCAGTCCGAAATTGTGGCTGCCGCCGAAGGTGTGGTGCCAGGGCAGCCAATCGCAAATCACCGGAGGCTGTCGATTGAAGAATGGGAATAGAGTCCTCAGCATCTCCTGATTGCTGCACAGCATGCGGTGTGTGGTGATCACGCCTTTCGGAACGCCGGTCGAGCCCGAAGTAAATAAGATCTTCGCAACGCTTTCAGGTGCGATCGCGGCCAGAGCTTGATCGACCGCGCTGGTGGGGTGTGCCGCCACCAGCGTTTCGAACGGCGTGGAGGCTCGATCCACGGGCGCATCCTCACCGATCACCAACTCGGCATCGCGCGGCACGACTTCTCGAATCGCGTGTGCGAACGCGTCGCCGTTGGCCGCAAATACCAACCCGGGAGCAAGCACATCCATGACGTGCATCAGCCGCTCCAGATTTCCCGCCACCTGCGAGTACGCCGGCGAAATCGGAGCATACGGGATTCCGCAATACATGGCGCCCACAGCGAGGAGCGCATGATCGATGTCGTTGCCGGAGAGAATGGCGATGGGCCGCTCCCGTGTCATCTTCCGATCCAGAAGCCACTGGGCGACAGCCCGCGCAGATTGGCGAAACTGCGCGTAGCTGATGGTCCGCCATTTGCTGCTCCCCTCGCGCTCAGCCAGGAAAAGCCGCTGCGGCGCTAGCCGTGCCGAGCGTTCGAGACACTCCGGCAAAGTTGCCGGATACGGACCGAGTTCCACATTCGGCCGCACGTACCAACAGCCGTCGCCAGACTGCCGGGCTTGGACACCCCAGGTGGCGAAATCCGGAGTGTGCGACGGAATGGGCGATCTCTGCAAGGTCGTGAGCAGACATCATGATATACCGGCCGCCGGCCTTTAGCGTCGGACACTAACGGTATGCTGAGATCTATGGAATATCGATTTCTGGGTGCGAGCGGTCTGGAAGTTTCCGTGCTTAGTTTCGGCACGATGACGTTAGGCGGCGAGGGACGTTTCGCCGCGATGGGCAACGTGCAAGTGGAAGAGGCGCGGCGTCATGTGGAGATCTGTATCGATGCTGGTGTGAATCTGTTCGATACGGCCGATATCTACTCCTTTGGGAAGTCGGAGGAAGTGCTCGGGAAGGCGCTCGGTGCGAAGCGCAAAGAGGTCGTGGTCGCAACCAAGGGCTTCGTCCGCCTGGAACCCGGTACGAATAAATCCGGCCTCTCGCGGCGTCACCTGATCGAAGCCTGCGAAGCGAGCCTGCGGCGCCTCGGCACCGACTATATTGACCTGTACCAGGCCCACAACTTCGACTCGATCACACCGCTCGACGAAACCTTGCGAGCCTTTGACGACTTGACTACCTCGGGCAAGGTCCGCTACTTCGGCTGTTCCAACTACTCGGGCTGGCAATTGATGAAGGCGCATTCGATCTCCGACAAGCTCGGCATTCGGCGCTACCTTTCGCAACAGATCAACTACTCGCTACTGGCGCGCGACGCCGAACATGAACTCGTTCCCCTGGGTCTGGACCAGGACACCGGGATCATGGCGTGGAGTCCACTGCAGTTCGGACTGTTGTCCGGCAAATTCCGGCGCGGGCAGGAGCGGCCCTCGGAGTCCCGATTGAACAGCCCCGAAATCGCAGCGCCCGGCACCATCGATGAGGAACGGCTGTACAAAATCGTGGACGTACTCGCGGAAATCGCAGGACAGCGAGGCGTTTCCGTGTCTCAGGTGGCGATCAACTGGGTGACGCGCAAGCCGCGCGTCGATACCGTAATCATCGGCGCACGCAACGAGCAACAGCTCCGCGACAATCTCGCCGCAGCCTCGTGGTCATTGACCGACGCGGAAGTCGAAAGGCTCGATGAAGTGAGCGCATTGCCGCTGCCCTACCCCAAGTGGCACCAGCAGAAATTCGCCGGCGACCGCAATCCGCCGCCGCGGCACGTGCGGAAGACCCATAGCTCGGCTGGAAACCGGGTGAATACCTGAAGTCTGCCTTGCAATTATGGCATTCCATTCCAGATTTGCAAGGTAGGCAGAGACTACCAGTAGTGATGCCCCTGGGGTACCGCGCCCGGAAACACATAAGCATACAGCAGCACAATCAGCCCCACAATCGTCGCCAGGGCGATACTGTGCTTCATCACTGCCCGGAACAGGAGCCCCTCTTTGCCCTCCTGACCTGTCACCGCGCAGCCGATCACCAGCGACTGCGCGGCGATCATCTTGCCCATCACTCCCCCGGCGCTATTGGCCGCGCCCATCAGTATGGGGCTGAGCCCCAGCTTATCCGCCGTGATCATCTGGAAACTGCCGAAGAGCGCGTTCGAGCCGGCATCCGTTCCGCTGAGCGCCACTCCCAGCCAGCCGATCAAGGTGCCGAAGAAGGGGAACGCGGCGCCAGTCCGCGCCATCGCCATCCCCATAGTTGCGTCCATGCCGCAGTATCGCGTGAGATATCCCAAGCCGAGCATCGCCATAATCGCGAGCACGCTCAGCCGCAGCCTCCAGGTACTTCGCACAAACACCTGCAGCGTTCGCTTGAACGACAATCCCACCAGAGGGCCGGCAATCAGTCCCGCGATGAAGGTGCCCGTGCCCACAGTGGAGAGCCACGAAATGTCGAAATACGCGTCCTCTTTTTTCTCCACACTGACTACCGGCGGCTGCCGCACTACCAGTTGATGCAGGCCTGGCACCGGCTGTTTCCAGGAGACCTTATCGAGCGCGACGGTCACTGGTTTCAAACCCCAAATCACGACGAAGAGCGCCAGCAGCAAAAAGGGCGACCAGGCCAACAGAATCTTTCCGAAGCCCAGATGCGCGTGCGCCTTGGGAGGTGGCGGAGCCTCGCCCGCGATCCGCCACACCTTCTTCGGCTGCCACACCACTCCGAAGAAAAATGCCAGCACCAGCAGTGTGCCGATGCCGCCCAGAATATCGACCAGCGACGCACCCATGAAGTTCGACCAGAAGAATTGAATCCCGCCGAACGTGATTCCGCAGACCAGCAAGCCAGGCCACACCGCCAAGGTATCGCGAGTCTTGCAGAAAGTTCGCATCAGCCAGAACGGCAGGATCAACACCATAATCGGCAGGATGCGCCCGATCATGGCGCTGAAATCCGCCTCCGGAAGTCCCGTCACCGCGACCAGTGTGCGCACGGGATTCCCGAGGCCGCCGTAGGCTACGGGAGCGGAGTTGGCGATCAGGCAAAGCACCGCGGTCTCGAACGGCGGAAAGCCGAGCCCAATCATCATGGCGCCGCACACCGCTACAGGAGCACCGCCTCCTCCCGCGCCTTCGAGCAGCGCGCCGAACGCAAACGCGATCAGCAGCACCTGCAGACGGCGATCATCCGAGATGCCGCCAATCGACTCTTTGATAATGTCGAATTGCTTCGATTCGACCGCAATCTCGTAAACAAAAACAGCCGCCACCACAATCCATGCGATTCGAAACCACCCGTAGACCAGCCCATCCGCCACCGCGCCCACTGCCATGACCACGGGCATATGAAAGATCGCCAGGGCGACAACCAGCCCTGCCACAAATGCGTAGATGGCCGCAAGCCAGGCCGCCGTCCGCCGGACCGCTAGAAAGAAAAAGAGCGTACACACCGGAATCGCCGCCGCGATGGTGGACAGCACGGGGTTCCCCAACGGGTCGAAATTCTGAATCCAGGGTTGATTCATGAGAGTCCGCGAGCAGTATATCATTCAGCACTGCGGACCTCCGGTAAAGAAGGATTGGGCAGGCCGGGCGCGGCTCAGTTCTCGGACGGCGTCTTCGAAACATGCTCGACGAACAGCTTTTCCACCGGCGCTTTGCGGCGCTCCAACTGGAGCCCCAGTTTCCGCAGTCCGTCGTTGAAGGCTTTCAGTGAGGCATCTTCCAGATCGGGCGGTTCGCCTGGGACTGCGGGCCGCGATCCCACCACTTCTTTCAGCGACACCTCCAACACCAGCCGATAGCGCCCTCTGAGTCCGGTCATATCGATGACGGGCGACGACAACGGTGTCACTCGGTCCAGCAATCCGGCCAGTCCCTCAAAAGTGATGGCTGGAGCTTCCCATCGCTGGACCAGGTTCGAGCCATCCATCTGGAGCACGGTTCCGATCAGGGGATTGCGGAAAGTGCTGGTGCGGCCGCTGGCACCGGACGCGGCGCTCTCAACGGTATGGGTAGGAACGCCGCCGAACAGGTCGATGGTGGAGGCGGTCTCTGACTCCGCGTCTGCCGCTACCGCCGGCTCGCGCGGAGCTTCGTACACTTTGAGTCCACTCTTCGCCACCACCAGCCCGTAAACTGGAGCTTCCGAACTGGCGGGATGGACCACCAGCGCGAAACGGCTCCTCAACAAGAATCGCAACATCTCCGGAACCTGATTCTCCGATGCGCCCTCTGGCACCTTCGCCGCAATGTCGAATTTCGGTGATGCCGGACCGTTCATCCAGTCCGGCCCAGAGATCCGCGCGGGAGGAAAGCGGTAGGCATGCGAGATCAGGGTAGTGAGAGTTGCGCATTCGATACTGACTCGACTCCGATCGATCCGAATCGACTCCCGGCAAGCGCCTCCCGTGCCGCGTGTAGTTCCGAATGTGGCCGCATCCGATTGCTTCTGTTTGATCGATGCCACCTCGAATTGCGCGGACGACGGTTCTTGCCATGCAGCGGGAGCGCTCCCCGCGAGAACGATCGCCGCCACCGCAGCCGCTGCCGCATTGGCCATTTGCCTCACACCTCTCAATACCTGACGTGAGCGTGCCCCGCGCCGTTCAACGCTTTCCCGGCGCCTTCGCCGGAAGCTCGAAGGTGCCCTCCACCACTTCCACAAAATTCCTCTCCTCCCGCAGGATCAGGCGCTTCGATTGCGCCATGGCGAAATTCTCGCGCGCTTCCGGGTCCGACCGCAGGCGCTCGCGATATTGTTCGTACGCAGCCAGGCTGTCGAATGCAATTAAGCCCCAGGCCACGTCATTGGTCCCTTCGTAGGGAAGAAAATAGCCGACCAGGTGGCCTCCGCACCGCGGAATGATGCGGCCCCAATTCTCGGCGTACTTCTGAAATCCTTCGCGTTGGAACGGATCGATCTGATAGCGGATGACGCACGTGATCTTCATGAGATTCCTTCCGGCCGGCGATTCGGCTGGAGAACTCCGGCCAGCCGTGAGCATGGTTAGCATCCCTGCCGCGATCGCCTCGCGCCGGTTGGCGCCGGCGCGTCTGTTGCCTCGCATATCCGTACAGTACAGCTTGCCGGACGGCAACACTTCGCTTACGATCGAAGTGTGGATGTCACGCGCCATTTCGATGATGCCGCTTCTCGCATTGCCGCTGCTATCGGAGAGCCGGCGCGGGCGCGCATGCTGTATTGCCTGATGGACAATCGCGCGCGCACTGGCACGGAACTGGCGGTGATTGCCGAAGTCACGCCGTCGACGGCCAGCGCGCATCTGAATCGCTTGAGATCGGAACGCCTGATCCGCGTTCAGGTTCAGGGGAAGCATCGCTTTTACCAACTCGAAGGGCCGGAAGTGGCCAAGGTGCTGGAGGGGTTGAGCGTTCTCGCGGGAGGCTTCCACAGCAGGTTCGTGCCAAACACGCCGGGCGGCCTGCGCGCTGCCCGTACCTGTTACGACCACGTGGCCGGCACACTCGGCGTGTCGCTGCACGATCGGCTCCAATCGTTAGGATGGATCGCCTCGGACGGTCCCCAGTATGAAGTCACAGGCAAGGGCGTCGCGGCATTCCGCAGTTTAGGAGTCGATATCGAACACGTTCGCGACTCACGGCGGCGATTTGCGTTCGCGTGCCTGGATTGGAGCGAGCGGCGATCGCACCTTGGCGGTGCTTTGGGCGCTGCGATTCTGCAACTCCTGCTGAACAGAAAGTGGGTGACGCAAGATCTCGACAGCCGCGTTCTGGTGGTGACGAACGGCGGCCGGCGAGGAATGCTCACGCATTTTGGGCTCAGCGTGGAGCACACGGATTCTAAAACTGGAAGTAGATGAAGGGGACTGACGCGTCGATCACGCCAAACACATCCACGCCGAACAGGACCAACGCCAGGGCCGAGGCGTAGACCAGTCGCGGCGCCACCATCAGCCGCTCGAACCACTCCCACTTCTCCTCCCACAGCGCCAGGAACAGCGCCAGCACGATCAATTCCATGTGCCAGGGTTCCAGCTGCCATTGTCCCGCAGTGCCATGGAACATCGCGCCGAGGATGAGGCGGCTTTGCGTAAAGTCCGCGGCTCGAAAGAAAACCCAGCCGATCAGCGCCAAAGCCGTGGTGAGCATCATGCGGATCGGGTAGAGCCAGGCGGAAACAGGTTTCTCAGGCCGAACGCCGAGCGCCCTCTCGATACTCAGCAGCGCTCCGTGATAGCCTCCCCAGATCAGGAAGTTCCAATTCGCTCCATGCCACAGGCCGCCCAAGAGCATGGTGAGCATTAAATTCCGGTACGTCATCCATTGCCCGTGACGGCTTCCGCCCAGCGGGATGTAGAGGTAGTCGCGCAGCCAACTGGAGAGCGAGATGTGCCAGCGGCGCCAGAAGTCCGTGATACTCGAAGCAAGGTACGGCCTGCGGAAATTCACCGGAAAGTGGAAGCCCAACAGCTTGGCCATCCCGATGGCCATGTCGGTGTAGCCCGAGAAATCGAAGTAGATCTGCATTCCGAAGGCCAGCACGCCGCTCCAAGCGGCCAGGACGCCCGGGTTGCCGGCGACATTTTGAAAATACCCGTTGGCCACCTTGGCGAACTGGTCGGCGAAGGCCATCTTTTTGATGAGGCCAAGCGCCATGAGGAAGAGGCCGCGCCTCAGATCGTCGGCCACGGGCGGAGACCACTTCAACAGGTCATGGAAGAAGGTACGGGCGCGGACGATCGGTCCGGCCACCAATTGGGGGAAGAAGCAGATGAAGAGTGCGTAGTCGACCGGATCGCGCACTGCCTGCTGCTCGCCGCGATAAACGTCTACTACGTACGAGATACTTTGGAAGGTGTGGAAACTGATGCCTAGCGGTAATACAATGTCGAGAAACCAGGCATTGGCAGGCCTTCCGAAGAGCAGGGCCAGATTGCCCGCCAGGAAATTGTAGTACTTGAAGAACCCGAGGAAACCAAGATTCGCACACAGACTCACACTCAAAGCGGCTTTGCGTTTGCGGCCCGGCGGCAGTTTCTCGATCCAGCGCGCCGCCGTGTAGTCGATTACGGTCAGCGTCAATAACAGGGCAATGAACTTGGCGTTCCAACTCGCATAGAAGTAGTAGCTCGCCAACAATAGAATGTACCGCCGCCAGGAACGGGGGCTGGCATAGAATAGGACCAGCACTACCGACAGGAACAGGAAGAAGTTGGTGGTGTTGAAGAGCATCCGCCCTACCTGGCCTTACCCGGTTGAGGATCGCCCAGGATCCGATCGATTTCGTGGGTCAACAGCACCGAGAAGCGCGCGATGCCTTCGCGGTTCAGGTGCATGCCGTCGCGAAACAACTCCGGGCGCTCCAGTTCGTCGAAAGCGTGCTCGTTGGCCAACAGAACTCCGGGTTGCTGGGCCATATCGCGAATGGAACTGCTCTTCTTCACCGACAGGTTGGCGGGACGGGGAATGGGTCCTCGCGGCAGCATCAGAAAAATCACTTTGGTTCGCGAATTTCGATAGCGCTCGATGATTTTGCCAAACCACTGCCGGCGATATGCCGCCAACTGTCCGGTCTGCGGATCGGGAGCGTGCGCCAGGAAACTGTTTACGGTTCCGCGTTGGTCGTCATTCGCTCCCGGCGGCCAGGTGACTTGCAAGGTCGACCAGTCGATCTGGAGGCCTGACATGTTCGCCTCTGTCTCCTGGTAATCGTAAGCCCAGTTGGCCCAATCGCGGTCGCACAACTGCACATAGTCGACGCGCTTCTCGGGATGCGAGAGAAAGCCCTGAAAGTCATTCTGGTAGATGATCCCCTTGAGCAGTCCCCCGCGGAAGGCGGCCCATTGCAATGCGGGTGAGTGAAAGGAACGCGCAAACTCGAAGGTGTCCGCCAGGCGCAGGCGGGCGATCACGTAGTGCAGTTCGCGGATGTCGTCGGCCGGATTGAAGGCGCGGTCTTCGTCGTCATAATCGTCCACGCCGATGATGACTGCCCGGTACCGCTGCGCCGTGGGATCCAGATCGCGCAGCATGTAGTTCCAGACGCGCGCATTACTGCCCGCGACGCCGGCATCGCGCACCATGTAGACTGGCGCCTGCGGTAGATGATCGATGATCTTGCGCGAGTAGGCGAAGCGGGAGTTGCCAAAGGTGACGACGAGATTGTCGCCCAGTTCCTTTTGCGCTTTCTGTTCGCGGCGGAGGATCATCTCGAACAGGCCGGTCGAGGATTCCGGTTCCAGATAGTGTGTGTAGACGGCGTTGCGAAAGACGAGGCAATCCAATCCGAATGTGCCAATGAGCGCGAGGAAAGCGGCGAATGCAACACCGCGGACGGAGGAGAAGGGCCGCATGGGATAAAGTCTTAGCTCTCTAAGACCAGCGATCCCTCATTTTATCTACAGTACAGACGCGCGGAGTGCGGCTGGTGGAAAAAGGGGCAAGAGATCGCTTGCTAGCGCGCGCAGCTTCCAGTGAACTACGAGTCGCGGACGCTGAGGCAGCGACACCGTCCTGCCTGCTGCGTTACAGCCCGAAACAGAGAATGTTCGGACCCGCCGCCACGGCGATATACTGCCTGCCCCCAACTTCAAATGTGATGGGAGAGGCCTTCATCGCCACGTTTGTCTCGAAGCGCCATAGCAATTTGCCATCGCGTTCGTTCACCGCTTCGAAAGCGCCGTTCGGCTTGCCATAAAAGATGATGCCCCCGGCCGTGGCCAACACTCCAGACCAAGTCTTAGCCTTGGCCGGTCCAGGCTGCGGCACTTCCCATACGATCTTCCCGGTCTCAATGTTCAACGCCCGCAGAAATCGCTGTCCGCTTTGGTCAGGATAGCCCGAGCGGGTGCCAGTACACTCTTCCAGGGCTAGGAAGTAGAACAGGCCAGTCGCCGGGCTGAACGCGGCAGAACTCCAGTTGGCCGCATCGGACGGGCATCCTTTGGGATCTTTCACCTGAGGCCGGCCATCGCTTCCGATTCCCGTTGCCCAATCCACTCTCCGCAGAAATGGCGTGGCCAGCAGCAGCTTTCCGTCGGTCCGGTCGAACACATAGAAGAAACCGTTACGATCCGCATGCAATAGCAGCTTGCGTGGCTCGCCGCGGTAGCGTGTGTCCACCAGGACCGGCGGCTCCGTGGCATCGCGATCGCGCACATCGTGCGGCGTGAACTGATAGTGCCACTTCAACTCGCCGGTGTGCGGATTCAGGGCGAGAATGCAGTTCGTGAACAGATTGTCTCCACCGCGATCGCGATCGTCGCCGTCCGGGTAGGGATTGCCAGTAGGCCAGTACAGTGTGTCGGTAGACTCGTCATACGAACCCGTCAACCAGGTCGATCCGCCTCCCTGCAGGGGCTCGGGACCGATCCATGTTTCCGATCCCGTCTCGCCCTTTTTCGGGACCGTCCAGCGGCGCCACGCCAACTGCCCCGTGTCCGCGCGGTAGGCGGCCAGGAATCCGCGAATGCCGCGATCTCCACCCGCCACGCCCGCAATCACGAGATTCCCCACGACGAGCGGCGCTGTGGTGCCGCCGTAGTGCATGGGCTCCTCGGGCATGGTCTTCTCCCACAACAATTCGCCGGTGGCGCGGCTGATCGCCAACAGGTGCGCATTGTCCGTCACGAAGTACACCTTATCGTCGCGGATGGCCACGCCGCGATTGGTGCCGAGGGCCGCGTCGCCAAGCAGTCCCTGCGTCTGCGGCCGCGCGTATTGCCAGAGGCGGCTGCCGGTGAGCGCATCGATGGCGAATACCTGGTTCGGTCCAGTGACATACATCACTCCGCCCGATTCGAGCGGCGTCGTTTCGAGCGCGTAGTAAGGGATCGGGAAGATCCACTGCAGATGCAGTCCCGACACATTTCCGGTGTGAATCTGTTTGAGATCGCTATACCGGTTGGCGGTGAGTTTGCCGTTGTAAGTGAGCCAGTCGCCCGGCTCCGGCTTACCCCACGCGACCGTCTTCCCGGCAGGAGGGCCCACCGTCGAGCCTGCATTCAAGCTGTGGACAAAGGCGGCGAGCGCATCCAGATCGTCGCCCGGCAAATCGAACGGCGGCATTCCCGCAGCGGCATTTCCACGTTGCACGAAGGCCCGAATCTGCTCCGCCGGCTGCCCGCTCAGGCGCGGATTGCCCGCCAGCCCGGGACCCTTACCCGTGCCGTGTGCGTCGGCGCCATGGCATTCCGCGCACTGATCGCGAAACAGCTTCTTACCATCCGCCGCGTGCACCATGGATGGTGGAAGAAGCAGCATTGCCAGAAGGCCTGGGATCAGCAATCGTACCCTTTGCATCCTGCTAAGATGATGCCACGCATGAAGGCGTGGCGATTTACGGCGTCGATCGCAGTCGTAATAGCGATCCTGGCGCTGTACCATTTCCTGCTGCCGGTCAACTCTACGACGGTAGCGCTGACGTTGCTGCTGGGGATCCTCGGACTGTCGACGCGGTGGGGACTCGGCGAAGCCACCGTCGCATCCATCGTGGCGGTGCTCGGCTTCAATTACTTCTTTCTGCCGCCTGTCGGTACGTTGACCATCCAGGACCCGCAGAATTGGGTGGCGCTGCTGGCGTTTCTGGTGACTGCCGTGACCGCCAGCCAACTCTCCGCCAGCGCGCGCCGCAGGGCCGCCGAGGCCGAGGCGCGGCGCCTCGAAATCGAGCGGCTGTACGCCCTGGTGCAGGCCATGATGATGGGCGGCAATCCTCGCAAGACGATGCGCGAGTTTGTCAATCGCGCGGTACAGGTGTTCGAATGTGAAGCCGCGGCTTTCTACTATCAGCCTACCGATGAGATCCTACGTTCCGGCCCGGAGAGCAACTCCGTGTCGGATCACGCCCTGCGCGCGGCCGCGGAAATCGACGATGTGTCTGTGGACCCCGTGCATTCCCTGGCCATGGCTCCCGTCCGCCTTGGCGGGCGGACGCTCGGAAGCCTGGCGCTGTTGGGCGCGCTGCCCTCGGCGCAGACCATGCGCGCGATCGTGAACCTGGTCGCGATCACGATCGAGAAGGCGCGGGCGCTCGAGGACGCGAGCCATGCCGAGGCCGCGCGACAGAGCGAGGTGCTGAAGTCGGCTCTTCTCGACTCCCTGGCACACGATATCAAGACGCCGCTCACGTCCATCAAGGCGGCCGTCACCAGCCTGCTAGGCACCTCCCCGTCGGGCGAGCACGAACTGCTCACCATCATCAATGAGGAGGCCGATCGGCTCAACGATCTCGCGGCAGAGGTGATCGCCATGGCGCGCATCGAAGCCGGTAAGCTGCACCTCGAAAAAGAGGACGTCACGGCAGCAGAGTTGATCTCGGGCGCACTTGCGGACTTTGCCTCAGCGTTGAAGGATCGGCGCGTGACGGTGAACGCGGCGGAATCCCTACCGCCAGCCGAGGCAGACCGGGAGTTCGCCGAGCAAGTCCTCAAGCAGTTTGTGGAAAATGCCGTGAAGTATTCGCCGCCTGGATCGCCGGTCACCATCTCGGCGAACCTGCAGGGTGGGAAGATTGTGATTGGTGTCGCGGATCGGGGACCGGGCATCGAAGAAAACGAACGCAGCCGCATCTTCGACAAGTTTTTCCGCGGGAGGCAGCATCGTTTCGAAACCAAAGGAACAGGCATGGGGCTGGCGATCGCAAAAGGAATTGTGGAGGCGCATGGCGGCAAAATTTGGGTGGAAAGCGAACCGGGGCAAGGCTCGGCGTTTTACTTCTCGCTGCCTGCGGGAGGACGTGACAGTTGAGTGCGGGTAAAATCCTGGTGGTAGACGACGATCCGCAAATCCGTCGGGTGATGAAGGCCACGCTGGTGGGCCATGGCTACGAAGTGATTGAGGCGCGCACGGGCGAAGACGCACTCGAGACCATTGCCCGCGAGATGCCGAGTCTGGTGCTGCTCGACATGAATATGCCTGGGATCGGCGGGCTGGAGACGTGCCGCTCGATCCGCGGCGGGTCAGACGTGCCGGTGATCATTCTCTCCGTGCGGAATACCGAAAAGGACAAGGTGGCGGCGCTGGACGCGGGCGCCGACGATTACGTCACCAAGCCCTTCAGCATCGAGGAACTGCTGGCACGGATCCGCGCGGCGCTGCGGCGCTCGCCGCCAGGCCCCGAAGGCGGTCCCCACTCGATCGCCTCCGAAGAACTGGAGATCGATTTCGATACTCGCCGCGTACGAGCGCATGGTAAGGATGTGCGCCTCACGCCCAAGGAGTTCGACGTGCTGCGCTACCTGGTGGCACATTCCGGCAAACCGGTGGCCCATCGGGAATTGCTGCAGGCCGTCTGGGGTCCCGACTACGGCGACGAGCCGGAGTACCTCCGCGTCTTCATCAATCAGGTGCGAAAGAAGATCGAGGCCAATCCGGCAAAGCCCAAATTCATTGTGACGGAACCCTGGGTCGGATATCGTTTTGTGGCGCCGGAATAGGCATCGTACCGCGAAGACTCTTCTTTGCCGCGTCGAGACTTTTCTCGAAGCTTTACGGATGTCCACATGGGCCGGCGCTGCAAGGCGACATCACGCCGCTGATGGAGGCGTCTGGCAAGACCGAATGAACGCAAGAGTGTCCCGATGAGTCGGGACACTGGAGAGAAGCGGCTCCGCGCCCCATCGATGGCTCATGCCTTTTCGACATCGGGTTTTTGCAATCCAGTAAACACCGTGTATTACTGTCCGAGCAACTGCTGGCACTGAGCCACGCTCGCGTGAAGTTCCTGCATCGCCGAGAGCAGCTCCGAGGGCAGCTTGTCCCCCGAGCCGTCGCCGTGCGCCGCCGCACCCAGGACCACGGACACCAACACCTCGACCCGATGCGACGCCTGGAACAGCGATTGCCCTGCGGACTCCCACGCCGTCGCATTTGCGGCCGGACGAGCGCCTGCCGATCCGCCCATCGCCGTCAGAACCGGACTCAACGCCCGTTCCATTCCGCTCAACTCACGGAGCAGTCCATTGGCATCATCGCGCGCTATGTCCCGGAGCACTTGCCGATCCTGCGCGCTCAATCCGGTCTCCTGATCGGCCGGGAAGCGCTGCGCCAGCGCGCGCAGTGCGTACGCCCACGACATCATCCGTTCGTTTCGCTCCAGCACTTGTGCGCTGAAACGTTCGAACTCCGCGCGTCCGCCTACCTGCTGCTCCACCCGAGCCTGCATCGGCGAAGTCCTGGGGCCGACCGGAGCCGCATCCGGCACGGAAGGCTCCGCGGTCAACGGAGCGGCACTCGGCTCGGAGAACTGAATCTCGACGTGCGGAATCCCGTCCAACGCCTCGTGAATTCGCTTCTGCCGCTGTGATGGGATTCCGACGCCGGCCACCAGAACCCGTCCATCCGCCAGCGAAACCTCCACCGGATCCCCCAGATCGGCGCCGATGTCGTGGAGCGCGGACAAGACCTGCAACTCGTCGGCAACGGAAGCCGTGGATCCCGGAACGCTCATGGCTCGCGACCCGGAATCGCCGCGGCTCGGCGCCGGTTCGAGTCCTGTAGTGGCTGGCCGGCCCCCGGTACCCGGAGCCGCGTCCTCAATCTCTGTGAACTCTACCCATTCGCGATCGCGAAACTCGAGCTTGCTCTCCACCGGCTCCAGGTTCTTCGCGCGCAACATCAAACTGGCCGCCGCCAAAGAACCATCCGGAGTCACCGTGCGCAACAGGTAGCAACTCTCCGCGGGCACTTTCGGATCGGCCACCATGGTCACTTCATCCTGTTTGGCGGGCAAGCCGTCGAACCAGCCTTGGTACGCCTGGGCACTCAGCGGATCGTTCCAATCGTAGTGCGCGGCTGCGAAGCGCTCCTCAAGCGACGTGGACAGAGATTCGGCTGACCGATCCGTCTGCCGCGCTCCCACCACCTTGACCATCCGTTGCGTTCTGGTCTGCACCAAAACCCGTCGCGGCACCGCCGGACGCGCCTTGGTCGCCGAGACGGCCTTCCTCAAAATCGTGGCTGCATGAACCGACGGAGCCTGCCGGAATTGTTGGATGGCAACCCCTGCCAACACCACCGACGCCGCAACCGCCACGCCCCATTTCCATACCGCAGGAGCCATCAACCACTGCTTCAGACGGGACATCCAGGCGTCCTGCCGCATCGACTCATCGACCTGCGCAAATCCGCGGTAAATATCCGACCACGGGCTGGGGGGAGGAGGCAGATAAGCCTGCAGTACGTTCTTGCGGTATCGCACGCAATCGGCCACGGTAACCTGCAGTTCTTCCACTTCGCTGCGGCATTGCCAGCACGCTTCCAAATGGTGGGCTACCTGGCGTACTTTGCGCGCCGGCAACTCGCCGTCGATATAGCGAAGCAACAGATCGTCTTCCGGATGATGGATCTGCAAGCTACTCATCCCGCACCTTCCTTAACCGGGTCACCGCACGCCGCAGAAACTCGCCTACGGCCGACGCGCTGATTCCCAAGGCCGACCCGATTTCCGGGTACCGCAACCCTTCCAAACGCAAAAACAGGCACCGCTGCTGCTGCTGCGACAGACCTTCCACCGCATGGTGGAAACGGCGCAACCGCTCGCGCTCCAACAAACTACGCTCCGGATCTTCCGCTGGGGCCACCAACCGCCCTTCCAGATCCGCATCGAACGGCGCTTCGGTGGCCTGCCGGGCGCGCACTTTCAACCCATAATTGTGCGCCACCCGAAAGATCCAGCCGCGCGGACTCTCGATGTTTTCCCCTTTTTTCAACGTGGCATAGAGCCGGAGAAAGACTTCCTGTACCGCCTCCTGTGCCGCGGGAGGATGAAGGCCCAACGTCAGCAGGTAACGGTAAACGTCGTCGCGTGACTCTTCGAACAGTTGCGCCACACGATTCTGCAGCGCATCACCGGTCTTCTCCTGCCGGAGCATACCCACGAAGCTTTCACCAGCGGAATACGACGACATTGTTACGAGCCACCTCAAAGACCCAGGTGGATCCGAGCCCAACTACAGGATGTTCCGCTATTTTTTTTCTGGTTTTTACAAAAGTTTCCCACCTCAGTGTAGTTGAAGCGGCCTTTTGCCGGTCTTCGTATCAGCAGGAACTCTACAAGTGCCTCACGGAAGAGTGTGCGTAGCGATCGTGACCTATAACAGCGGGCGGTACATCCGCCGCTGCATCGATGCCGTTCTCCGTCAGGAGGGGGTGCCGATTGAGGTTGTGGTGGTGGACAACTCCTCCACCGACGATACCTGCGAGATCCTCAAAGAGTTCAAGGGCCGTATCCGTAAGTTTTTGAATAACAGGAACTTAGGATTTGCAGAAGCGCAGAACCGGGCGATTCGCGCGAGCCGTTCGGAGTGGGTTCTGACCCTGAATCCCGATGTTCTGCTGCTCCCTGGGTTTATCCGCAGACTGGTGGAAGCTGGCGAATCCGACCCCGGCGCCGGCGCCGTTTGTGGAAAACTCCTGTCGATTGGCCCCGGCTTCGATTTCCTGCCGGAGCCTCGCATCGATTCCACCGGAATCTTTTTTACTCCCGCAATGCGTCACTTCGACCGCGGCTGGCACGAACCCGACATCCAGTGCTTCGAAACTATGGAGTACGTATTTGGGGCCAGTGCAGCCGCGGCCCTCTTTCGCCGCCGCATGATTGACGACATTGCCGTGGAGGGTAGTTTTTTCGACCCCGATTTCTTTATCTACCGCGAAGACGCCGATGTGGCCTGGCGCGCCCAACTGATGGGTTGGCGTTGTATCTACACGCCCCAGGCGACCTCTTACCACGTCCGCACGGCGAACCCGGAGAACCGCCGATCGGTTCCGGCCGCCGTCAACATGCATTCGGTGAAGAATCGGTTTCTGATGAGGATTAAGAACGCGACCCCTGGGTTGTATCGCCGGTTTTGGCTCGCCATGACCCTTCGGGATCTGACGGTGCTCGGTGGTGTCCTGTTCTGGGAGCCCTCATCGCTTCCCGCCCTTTGGCGCCTGGCAGCTTGTCTGCCCCGTGCCTGGCGGCAACGGCGGCAGATCATGAGCCGCAAGCGAGTGAGCGATGAGGTGATGGCGCAATGGTTCAGTGTTGAGCCTGCGGCTTTGCCGATCGATTCGACCCCGGCGCCCATTCCAGCGCGCCGGATTCTGAGTCCGGCGGTTTCGCTGGCTGGAAGAGCGACGTAGCGAAAGTTTCTTTGCAAGATCCCCCACGAATGCTGCCTGACAGTGGGGCGGCTCCCGCGGCCGGCCCCTGGAGGGCCGGTCTGTCTGCACCCCGCATGTGTGCTTGCGAGCCGCGCGCGTAAGCAAGCGATGCCTCATCACCGCTTACCTACGAATCGCGTGCGTAAAAGCAAGCGTTTCCCGAGCTTGCCTACGACCCGTTCGCTCCCTCACGGTCGCGGCTCGTAACATCGCGCGCGTAAAAGCAAGGATTCTCCGAGCTTGCCTGCGAGCCGCGCGCGTAAGCAAGCGATGCCTCATCACCGCTTACCTACGAATCGCGTGCGTAAAAGCAAGCATTCCCCGAGCTTGCCTACTACCCGTTCGCTCCCTCACGGTCGCGGCTCGTAACTCCCCCAAACACGCCGCGTGCCTACGAATCGAGCGCGTAAAAGCAAGCGTTCCCCCCAGCTTGCCAACGAGCGTTCGCGTAAGCAAGCGTTCTCCCAAATCCCTCGGCAGCCTATTCCGCGTGCCAGCCTCTTTGGCGCGACACTTCTTCTCCAATGCGATAGACTACACTCGATGCTGTCGCGGCCGATTCGCCGCCCCGTTTTCCACCTGGTCGTGGGCCTGTTCGCGGTGTCCCTCCACGCCGCTTCTATAACTCGCTCCGACCCCCTCGCCCGCGAATACAGCCACCGCGTCTGGCGCGTTCAGGACGGCCTCCCGCAGAACGCCATCCGCGTGATCTCGCAAACTTCCGACGGGTATCTGTGGATCGGCAGTCCCGGCGGATTGGTCCGCTTCGATGGCTCCCGCTTCTTCGTTTTCGATCGCTCCAACACCCCGGCCTTCCGCGACGAGAGCATCCTCGCCCTGTGCCCCGCAGCCGACGGTTCCCTGTGGATCGGGCTCGAGGGGGGCGGACTCTTGCGGTACCAAAACCAATCCTTCCGCGCGTATGGCCCTGCCGAAGGCTTGACCAACGGGTTTGTGCGCGCCCTTTATGAAGATCGTAGCGGCATTCTGTGGATCGGCACCGATCGAGGATTCTTCCGCCTGGTTCGAGGCAAGATCGAGCGGCTCGATGGGCAAGGCACCCTCCCGATTACCGCGGTAACCGGCATCAGCGCCGGACAGGACGGGACGATCTGGGTGGCGGCGGGCGTCGGGATGCTCACCGTGGAAGGCGGACAGGTGCATCGCGTCCTGTCCGAAGGCAAACCGGTGACGGGAGTGCGGTCGGTGTATCCACGCTCCAACGGCGAGGTCTGGTTTTCCACCGCGGCGGGAGTTCAGCGCCTCGACGGAAGCATGGTTCACACCGATCCGCGCCTCGAAGGCGTGCGTGCACTCACGATGTGCGACGATCACGGAGGCAATTTGTGGATCGGCACCCTGGGCGGTGGACTGGTGCGCGTCGGTGCGAACGGGGTGGCATTCTATCGCGCCTCCCGCGCGCTGCCGGACACCACGATTGCCGCCATCTTCGAAGATCGCGAACAGAATTTGTGGGTGGGCACCCATGATGGCCTTCTGCGCTTGAACAAGAGCCTGGTGGAAACCTTCACGCGCGAGGACGGGCTGGCAGATGACAACGTGTCTACCATCTACGATGGCCGGAACGGCCTTCTCTGGATTACTACAATCACCGGCCAGATCTACCGGCGGGAACACGGCACGCTCAGCCTCTTTCGCCTGCCTGATTCGCTTTCGCACGTGCATGCCAGGACCGTATTCGAAGACAGCAAAGGCGCTTTGTGGATCGGCACCGAGGATGAGGGGCTGATTCGCGTTGCGGGAGGCGCCTTCACTCACTTCACTACCCGCGATGGTCTGCGGAATAACAACGTTCGTGTGTTGCACGAGGACCGGCGCGGAGACCTGTGGATCGCGCTGGGCAGCGGTCTGAGCCGATGGGACGGCACCCGCTTCCACAGCTACTACGTGGAGGATGGACTCGCCTATGGCAGCGTCCGCGTGTTGGCCGAGGACCACAAAGGCGACTTGCTGGTGGGTACCGACGGCGGCCTGAATCGCGTTCATGACGGCCGGTTCGTGGTAGATCCGAATTTCGCTCCGCTCGCCGGAGAAAGGATCTGGGCCCTTCACGAAGATTCCGACTCCACTCTTTGGGTGGGTACCAGAGGCGGCGGCTTGTTCCGGATTGCCGAGGGGAAGTTGAGCAGGTTCACCACTCGCGAGGGTCTGTTGAGCAATACCATCTACCGGATCCTGGAGGACGGCAACCGGAACCTCTGGTGGAGCGGGCCAGCAGGAGTTTTCTCGGCGAGTCGCGATGAGTTGAAGCGAGTCGCGGAGGGTCTTGCCGCGGGTGCCACCGCCGTGCCGTCCCGTGCGATCGCGGGGGTGGCCTATGGGACCGCGGAGGGTCTCGAATCCACGCAGATGAACGGAGGTTTCGGCCTCGCCGGATGCCGCACCTCCATGGGCGAGATTTGGTTCCCCAGTGTCAAAGGTGCAGTCCGTATCGATCCGAATCTTGCGCGCGCGAGCAAGCCTTCGCCCGTGCTCATCGAGGCGATTACGGCTGACGATCGGGCGATTCCGCTCTCCGGCGACATTCAGATCCGCCCCGGCCACGGGAAGCTGGAAATTCACTACACCGCGTGCAGCCTGCTCTCTCCTGAGCGGACCCGTTTCCAGTACCGGCTCGAGGGTTTCGACGAAGGCTGGACGGCTGGTTCGAGCGATCGGGTCGCGCACTACACCAACCTGCCTCATGGACAGTACCGTTTTCGCGTAGTGGCTACCGATAGCGTGGCTCCGCAGCAGGCATCCGAGGCTGCGGTTTCATTCACCTGGGATCCTCATCTCTACGAAACGGCTTGGTTTTACGGATTGTGCGCGGCGATTGCAATGGCTTGCGTCGCCATCGGACTCAGGCTCTACGCGCGCCAGACCCGGGCGCGATATGCGCTGCTCTTATCGGAAAGGACTCGCCTGGCCAGGGAAATGCACGATACGGTCATACAAGGATGCGTGGGAGTTTCCACGCTCCTCGAGGCGGCCTCGGCGTTTCCGGCCAACGGCGGAGGCCCCATGAAAGAGTTGCTGGATCAGGCGCGGGTGCACATCCGGCTTACGCTCGACGAAGCACGGCAGGCAGTCTGGGATCTGCGCCATGCGGAACTGGAAGGCGAATTGGCAGGCATGCTACGCGACTTCGTGCGGCAACTGTCGATCGAACGGAATGTGCAGATTCGCGTGGACCTCAGCGGAGCGCCGGTGCATTTGGAATCGGGAGCCGCGCGCAGTATGTTCCTGGTGGCGCGGGAAGCGGTCCGCAACGCGGTGACCCATGCGGAGTCGCGATTGATCAGCATCCGCCTCTGCTTCGATGCCGACGAGGTTCGTCTCGAAGTAGTAGATGATGGCCGCGGATTTACGCCTCCCAACCGGGATCTGGAGTCTGGGGGACACTACGGCATTCTGGGAATGCGCGAGCGCGTGGAGCAATTGGGAGGAAGCTTTTTGCTGCATAGCACTCCAGGAGGCGGCACGGCCGTAGTGGCGCGGCTTCCGCTACGCGGGCGGGTGTTGCGGCAGGAGCCGGAACGGGTACGGACATGACCAAATCCGCAGTCATTCAGGTGTTAGTGGCAGACGATCATCCCGTGGTGTGTTACGGCCTATCGGCCATGATCAGCGGGCAGCCCGACATGAAGGTGGTAGCGCAAGCGACGGACGGGCGCGACGCGGTCGCTCTCTTCCGCAAGCATCAGCCCGATGTCGTGCTGATGGATCTGCGTATGCCGGGCATGGGCGGAGTGGAGGCGATTCGCGCCATCCGCGCCATCGATCCCGATGCCGGCATCATCGTGCTTACGACGTATCAGGGGGACGAAGACATCCATCGAGCTTTGACCGCGGGGGCGCAGGCCTACTTGCTGAAAGGGATGGCACACGATGAACTGCTGGAAGCCATTCGCAGCGTGCACTCCGGCATTCGCTATCTCCCCCCTCCAGTTTTGAAGAGTCTCGCGGAGCGGATGCCGGGGTCCGAGTTGAGTCCGCGGGAACTCGATATTCTGAGGCTGATCGTGAAGGGTCTGAGCAACAAGCAGATCGCCTCGCACCTGGGAATCACGGAAGGCACGGTGAAGTGGCATGTGAACATCGTGCTCAGTCGCCTGAACGTGAGTGATCGGACGCAGGCCGCCGTAGCGGCCCTCCATCGCGGGATCGTCGAGTCCTAGCGGCCTGCCCTGTGGCGCAAACACTCCTGTTTGCCGCGTCGAGACTCCTCTCGACGCTTTTCGGGGGTCTGTCAATTCTGGTGCAGCGAAGTGATTTCGACGCTGCCATGTGTCCACGGAGATCGCTCTTTCACTCGGCATTGATACGCCCCCGAGAGGCGTCGAGAGGAGTCTCGACGCGGCAAAGAAGAGTCTTTGCGCCACCTCAAATTCGATGAAATGCCTTCAGTATTTCTCGCGTGGAGTAGTGCAGGGCGATCGGACGTCCATGCGGGCAACTCATCGGACAGTCCGTCTGCGCTAATGCCTTCAAAAGCCATTCCATCTTGCTGGCATCCAGCCGCGTATTGATCTTGATCGCAGCGCGGCAAGCAATAGAGGCGCAGATATTCCGCCGCAGGTCATCCAGCGAGACGCCGTGCATCTCACCCTCCGCCGTCTCGAGAATCTCAAACACCACCGACTCCAGATCGCACGCGCTGACAGCCGCGGGCGCCGCCTTGATCGCGATGGTCCGATTACCGAACGGCTCCGTCTCGAACCCCGAGGCGTGCAGTTCGTCGGCAATCCGGGCGTAATCGATCTGCTGCTCGGCGGTGAGTTGCAGCACCATCGGCAGCAGCAGGCGCTGCATCTCCACGCGTCCGGCAGCGCGCTGTTTCAGCACCTGCTCGAACAGGATTCGCTCGTGAGCTACGTGCTGGTCTACGATCCACAGCCCATCCCTGCTGGCCGCAATGATAAAGCTCTCGTGGATCTGGCCGAGTGGGCGCAGGTCGGACAAAACCGAGAGCGACATCTCGGGCGACGGAATGGCATCGCGCGGGAACTCGCCGTGTGCGTCCAGATTTCGCCGCAGCTTCCCTGACGGGGGAGGACCAGGAGCGACCTCGATCGGTGGGCCGGCGAAATCGAGTTTGGGGTCGGGACCGCGGCCGGGCCGCAGAACGAATTCCGGCATCAGGTCGCCGCTCGGCGCTGCGACGGTCTGCATCGGCAGCCGCGACGATGCTTCCGTCATCGCGACCTCTCCTTCCGCCGGGGGCTCATTTTCGATCATCTGGCTGAATTCGGAGTACGGCAACCGAGCGGCGGGCTGAGCCGCCGGAATCGGAGATGCCGCTCGCGGCATTGGCGAAAATGCGGGCGCGGGGCGGCTCTCGATCAGCCGCTCGCGAATCGAATCGCGTACGAAATCGTGAACGAAGTTGCCGTGCCGGAAGCGCACTTCGGTCTTGGATGGGTGCACGTTCACGTCCACCTCTTCCGCATCACACCCCACGAAGAGCAGCGCAAAGGGATACGACGCGGGCGGGATCAGATTGTGATACGCGGAGGAGAGCGCATGCAGCATCAGGCGGTCGCGAATCAGGCGGCCATTCACGAAGATGAAGATCGAATTGCGGTTGTTCTTCTGCACCTGCGGGCGTGAGAAGAATCCCGTGAGACGGAAGCGCCGCATTGGCTCGGGACCTTCCGACTCGCCTTCGCCGCGATAAGCCGCAATCGCCTCCGACGGCGGAACGCTCGGCGCCGGAATAAAGAGATCTTTCTCCCGGACGCCGATATCCACCAGGTCGTCCAACACCTGGCTCCCAAATACCTGGTAAACGCGCTCTTCGAGCGTACCTACGGGCGTGACATGAAGCAGGTCTGCCCCGCCGCTGATTAACTGGAAAGTCTTATCCGGATGCGCCAGGCTGTAATGCGTGACCAGCGACGCGATGTGCGCCAATTCCGTAGGCTCAGTCCTCAGGAACTTCCGGCGCGCCGGCACATTGTAGAAGAGATCGCGGACCGTAATCACCGTGCCGCCTCCCAGCGCCGCCTCCTCGCACCGCAGCATCTTACCGCCGGCGATTTCGATGCGCGTGCCCGTCGTCTCCTCCGGCGAGCGCGTCTCGAGCAGCAGCCTGGACACCGATGCGATCGAGGGCAGGGCTTCGCCGCGGAAGCCAAGCGTGGCGATCGATAGCAGATCCTTGACATCGCGCAGTTTGCTGGTGGCGTGCCTCTCAAACGCCAGCAGCGCGTCGTCGCGCAGCATGCCGCAGCCGTCGTCGACGATGCGGATCAGACGCCGTCCGCCCGATTCCACTTCGACGCGCAGATCTTTCGCTCCGGCATCGAGCGAGTTTTCCAGCAGTTCTTTGACGACGGAGGCAGGGCGCTCGACTACCTCGCCGGCAGCGATCTTATTGGCGACCTGGTCCGGCAGGATGCGGATACGGCCCATGGATACGACTACTATAGCCCACGGCAAATCGCTCCGACTCCGCACCCGCATCAGAAGCCCATGTTGTCTGGACATGTCTTGTAGGAAGTCCATCTTTTCGTTGATACCTCACGGTCGCGGCACGCAAGACACTGACGACCCGCGCGCGTGAGAAGCTGTGAAAATCCGGGAGCGCCTGCCCCACATACGACTGGACGTCGCTTGCTCACGCGCGCGTGCTCACAACGAGCCACGACCGTAAGGGAGTGATTTTTCGGGCGATCGGGCATCGCTTGCTTACGCGCGCGGCTCGCAAGCACACGTATTGCAGGGGAAATTATTTGGGTAGGTTACGAGCCGCGCGCGTCAGCAAGCGACCACTAATCAGAGTTCGTAGACGACCGCGGCTCCTACCCGCGCCACCCTCGGCGCGCTCCCTCAAACCCGATTCCGTCGGAGTCCGACGGAAATTCCCTGTAAGTTATTGAAAATGCAAAGGCGTACCCGTCTGACTCCGACGGGTCTGCCGGGAAACGTTTACGCCTTCACAAAGGTGCTATTTTGGACCCATGCGTACGATAATCGGAGCGCTGCTGCTCTGCCCCTTGGCTTTTGCCCAGGAACCCCGCACCCAAATGCTCTCCAATGGCATGAAGGTGATTGTCCAGGAGGACCATGGGATTCCGAACGTGGCGATGTATTTCTTCTATCGCATCGGATCGCGGAACGAACGCCCGGGGACGACCGGCGTTTCCCATTTCTTCGAGCACATGATGTTCAACGGCGCGAAGAAGTATGGCCCCAAGCAGTTCGACAAGACCATGGACAACATCGGCGGCAACAACAACGCCTATACCAGCAACGACGTGACCGTGTACACCGACTGGTATCCGTCCTCCGCGCTCGAACAGATGTTCGACCTCGAGGCCGACCGCATCCGCGATCTGGCGTTCGACCCCAAGATCATCGAATCGGAACGCGGCGTGGTCTATTCCGAGCGGCGTTCCTCAGTCGACAACAACAACTTCGGAATGCTCGGAGAGTTGGGCCGCGCCACAGCCTTCGAGGCGCATCCGTACCATTGGCCTGTGGTGGGATGGCCTTCCGATATCGAGTCGTGGAGCATGGACGATTTGAAGAGCCACTTCCGCATGGGATATGCTCCCAACAACTGCGTGCTGGTGATCGTGGGCGACGTGAAATACGACCAGGTGATGGAACTGGCCCACAAGTATCTGGAGCCGATTCCGCGGCACGATCCACCTCCTCCTGTTCGCACCAAGGAACCGGTGCAGCAGGGCGAGCGGCGCGTGACTTTGAGCAAACCGGCGCTCCTCCCCATTCAGCAGATTCTCTATCACGTCCCCGAAACCAAGAGCCCGGACACGCCTGTCCTGCACGTCCTGCAAACCGTCCTGAGTGGCGGACAGAGTTCGCGACTCTACCGGCACCTGGTGGATGCGCAACTCGCGCTTTCAGTGAATGGCGGCGTGGGCAATGCGCTCGATCCGACCGTGTTCACGTTCGGAATGCAGCCCCGCTCCGGTGTGGATCCTGCCGCTACCGAAAAGGTGCTCTACGAGGAACTGGTAAAGCTGCAAACCGACCTGGTGCCTGCCGAAGAGTTGCGGAAGGCCAAAAATCAAATCCTCGCCAATCTGTACCGGCAACAAAAGACCATCGAAGGGCGCGCCAACCTGCTGGGAAGCTATGAGATTTTCTACGGCGACTACGCCAAGCTGTTCACTGCGGACAAGGACATCGAAGCCGTGACGTCCGCCGACGTTCAACGAGTTGCCAGGCAATACTTCAGTCCGAAGAATCGAACGGTAGCGACACTCCTGCCCGAAAAGCCCGAGGTGAAGAAATGAAGACCCTGATCTTTGCGTTAGCTTTGAGCGCCTCGTTGTCCGCGCAGGTGAAATTGCCTCCGTATTCGAGGGAGGTGCTGCCCAACGGCACCGTGGTCTATCTGGTGCAGAAGGGCGGACTCCCGCTAGTGAGCTTCCACCTGCTGGTGCGCGGCGGCGAAGAGTCGGAGACAGCCGCACTGGCCGGCGTTTCGAACGTGACCGCGGCGTTGCTGCGCCAGGGCTCGGCGAATCACACCAAGGACCAGTTCTCTGAAGAGCTCGACGGTCTGGGCGGCACTTTCGGCGCCTCCGTCAACGAACAATCCACCGTCTTCTCCGCGGAGTTTCTCAAGAAAGACTTCGAACAGGGATTGAACTTGTTCGCCGAGGCGCTGCTGCATCCCACCTTTCCCGACGCGGAATTTCGCAAGGAAGTGGCGCGCCGTCTCGACAATCTCAAGTCCCTGAAGGACAACCCGGGATCCATCAATTCCCATTACCGCAGCTTCTTCTTCGGTAACGGCCACCCGTATGGGCATATTGCCGACGAAGCCTCGTTCGACCGGATCCGCCGCCAGGACGTGACCGACTACCATCAGCGCATGTATGTCGGCAAGAACTTAATCCTCATCGTGGCAGGAGATTTCGATCCCGCGGTGGCCAAAGCGCGAGTAGCGGCAACCTTCGGGACGGCACCTGCCGGCGCTGCCTACTCCTGGGTGGATGACCATCCGCCAGTGCGCAATTCCAGTCCCGCCGTGCTCCTGATCGATAAGCCGGATGCCACCCAGACGTACTTCATCATCGCCCAGCCTGGGATCCGCCGATCCACCCCCGATCGCATGGCGCTCACGCTTGTCAATACGCTGTTCGGCGGACGGTTCAGCTCCATGATCAACGACGAACTGCGCGTCAATTCGGGACTGACCTACGGCGCCAATTCGCGTGTGGAGCAGGCACGCCTGACGGGTGCGCTGTATATCAGCACCTACACCAAGACGGAGACCACCGAAAAGGCCATCGATCTCGCGCTCGATGTGCTGAAGCGATTCCACGATAACGGCATTACAGCGGACCAACTCACGTCGGCCAAGACCTATCTCAAAGGCACCTATCCTCCGCAACGCCTGCAAACTTCCGATCAGATTGCGGCGGCGTTGGGCGAGATCGAGCTCTTAGGGCTGGGAAGGGATGAAGTGGACCAGTTCTTCGCGCGTGTCGACGCCGTAACCCTCGATCAGGCGAACGAAGTGATTCGCAAGTATTACCGCACCGACAACCTGACGTTCGTGATGCTGGGCAACGCGTCGAAAATCCGTGAAGTTGCGGCGAAGTACGGGCCTAAAGTCGTGGAACGATTGGCCACGCAGGCCGGTTGGTAGTCTTCACGCGTCCGGGATCTCGCTCTGCGGACCGTCGTAGGGCTTGTATTTGTTGCGCCGCATGATTTCGTGCGCGGTCTCCACGGCATCGGGAAGCACATAGAAGAACGCGCCGGTTCTGACACTGCGGAACACCACGCCGCCACGGTATTCGTCCGCTTCCACGCCGAAGTCTACGCCGGATTCCGCGAGGATGGTCTCCAGCCGCAAGGCATCGTTCAGGCGCTTGGCGATGTAGATCAAGACGGGCTCATGGCCCTCGAAAAACGATGGCTCCTGCTTCATTGCGGCGCACCTCCCGAAGCCGTATTGTATCTATCCGCCGGAGAGCAGTTAGCACGCTACAATATGCAAGCGTGGTCCACTACATTCGCTACCGCTTCCAGTCCAATATTTCGTACGGCATCCTCGATGGCGATACCGTGCGCGAGATCGCGGGCGATCTCTTCGAGAATCCAGAGCCGAACGGCTTCACCGTTCCGCTTGCCGATGTGGAACTGTTGTATCCCTGCCAGCCAGGCAAGATCATGGCAGTCGGGCTCAACTACAAGAGCCACCTGGGAGGCCGGCCCCAGCCCGCGCACCCCGAAATCTTCTACAAACCGATAACCGCTCTGCAGGACCCGGGCGGGCCCATTCGCATCCCGCGCGACGCCACCGATCTGCATTACGAAGGCGAAATGGTGATCGTTATCGGCAAGGCTGTGAAGAACGCATCCGCCTATGAGGCCGCGAGCGCGATCTTCGGTGTGACCTGCGGCAACGACGTCAGCGAGCGCAACTGGCAGCATGGGCCGGGTAAGGACTTGCAGTGGTGGCGTGCCAAGGGTTCGGATACCTTCGCACCTCTTGGGCCTGCGATCGCAACTGACGTGGACTATTCGAATCTGCTCCTCAAGACGCGACTCAATGGCGAGGTGGTGCAGCAGCAGACCACCGCCGACTTGATCTTCGACTGCCCGGAAATCGTCGAGTGGATCAGCGGCTGGGTCACGCTCCTTCCCGGCGACCTCATCTATACCGGCACGCCCGGAGCGACGCGCAAACTAGCCCCGGGAGACGTGGTGGAAGTGGAAATCGAAGATATCGGACTTTTGCGCAACCCTGTCGTGGCGGGCTGATGCGATTCTCCAGCATGATCACGGCGGTAGACGCCCATGCCTGCGGCGAGCCGGGCCGCGTGATTACCGGCGGGGTGCTCGATGTTCCAGGCAAGACCATGTTCGAGAAGAAGGTCTACCTGGAGACACAGGCCGACCGGCTGCGGCTGCGCATGCTGCGCGAGCCTCGCGGATATCCGGCGGCGAATTGCAATCTCATTCTGCCCCCCACTCACCCTGAGGCTGATGCCGGATTCGTCATCATGGAGCAGGTGGAGTATCCCCCCATGTCGGGCACCAACACCATTTGCGTGGTCACGGTGCTGATCGAAACCGGGATGGTTCCAGTAGAAGAGCCGGTGACGAGGCTGAAATTGGAGACGCCCGCGGGCCTCATCGGCATTGAAGCGGAGGTGCACAACGGCAAGTGCCGCAAGGTGACGTTTCGCAACGTCCCGGCGTTCGCCACGCATCTGGACGCGCCCGTGGAAGTGCGCGGAATGGGCACGGTCACCGTGGACGTGGCGTATGGGGGCATGTTCTATGTCATCGCGGATGCCGCGGCGCTAGGTCTTCGCTTGACGCCGGACCAGGCTGGCGACATCGCCCGCGCCGCCGAGCGGATCAAGGCGGCGGCGCGCGAGCAGTTGCCGGTAGTGCATCCGGAGAATCCGGGGATCGCGGGTGTGACGATCGCACAGATCTCGGGCGAGCCGGCAAGACCCGATGCGCATCGCAAGAACGCGGTAGTCGTCTCCACGGGCACGCTCGACTGGTCGCGCCCCGAGCAATGGAGCGGCGTGCTCGACCGTTCGCCCTGTGGCACCGGTACGTGCGCCAAAATGGCGGCGCTGCATGCCAAGGGCAAACTGCCGCTCGGTCAGGACTTCGTTCACGAGGGGATTCTCGGCACCGTCTTCACCGGCCGGTTGATTGAGAAGACCCGCGTCGGGCAGTATGATGCGGTGGTGCCGACGCTCTCCGGGCAGGCGTGGATCACGGGGTTCGCGCAGTACGTGGTCGATCCCGAAGATCCGTTTCCGGACGGCTTTACGGTTGGGGATATTTGGGGCCAGTGAGGCTCTGAATCCGCGCCGGAAATACCGGCGGGCGCACCGAGGTTGACTTCCATCCAAGCAGAAATTCCACCGCTCCTCCGCACACCCTGCCCTGGCACGGGCCCATGCCGCAGCGCGTGTGCAACTTGGCATCGCGCCATCCGGAACATTCGCGAATTCTCCCGTACGCAACATCTTCGCAGCGGCAGACGAGCGTTTCGTCCTGCGTTAGATTCTTGAGTTCCTCGCGGAGCGTGAATGCCTTCTCGAGCGATGCGGCGAAGCGCTGGTGGCGCGTCCGCACGCCGAAGAGACTGGCCGCGAGATCCGATTTGCCGGCCGCCGCGTAGCCAGCGATCTCGCCTTCCACCAGAGAGAGGTCCAGTCCGCCGATGCCGGTGACTTCACCCGCGCAGTAGACGCCTGCGACGGAGGTCTCTTGATATTCGTTCACGCGCACGCCGGTATCGCTCAACTCACAGCCGAGCAGCACCGGGATCTCGGTATTCGGAATGAGACCGAAGCCGCAGGCCAGGTAGTCGCAAGGCTCCTTCCACGTCTTGCCGTTGCGATATAGGGTGATGCTCTCCAGCTTGCCGTTCCCGTCTGCCGCAATTGGCCAGCATGAAGTGGGACGGCGGATTCCCAGTAGCGACGTGCCGAATTGGACGGTCTGCAGCAGTTTGCCGGGGTGGCGGACCAGGCCCGCCGCGAAGCGAAAGAGCGCCCCATCGCTGGCCTGTTCGGCGACCAGCGGAACTTTGGCGCCGTGAGCGCGCATATACTTCGCGACCGCAAGCAAGAGTGGTCCGCTTCCGGCGATGATCACGCGTTTGCCTTCGATCGGGAGTCCCGACTTGACGAGCGCCTGCAGGCCGCCCGCTCCCATCACATTGGGCAACGTCCATCCCGGAAACGGCAGGAAGCGCTCGCGAGCGCCGGTGGCGAGGACCAGCTTGCGATACGAGATTTCCAGGTCGCCGTCGAACCGCTCAAGTGTGAGGATGCCAGGCGCAGGCGCAGCGACGACACGCACGCCGCAGATCGGCTCGAGCGTGCCAAGCAGAGGACGCCACTGTGCCGGGTCCGAGCGCCAGATCTGGCCGCCGGGGCTCGGATTGTCGTCGAGCAAGGCGACTCGTGCGCCCGATTCGACAGCACGCCGTGCCGCCGCCAAACCGGCAGGCCCCGCCCCCACAATGGCGATGTCGAAGGAAGAGTCAGGCATAGGCGTGGCGCAAACACTCTTGAAAACAGGGGTTGGGGGTTAAGGGTTGGTGTGTATGAAACATTCGTGCGAAGACGTGGCGCAAACACTCCTGTTTGCCGTCTCGACACTCTTGTCGAGACTTTTCGGGGGGTGTGCCACGTCTGCCGCGCAAAGTGCTCTCGACGCTGTCGACACTCTTGAGGGGCATCTCAGTTTCGCGCCCTGACGGTCGCGGCTCGCTGCGTCGACGCCGCCCAATCTGCAGACGCCAGAAAAGTCTCGACACGAGTGTCGAGACGGCAGGCAGGAGTGCCTGCGCCACGTCGTGCCTGCGAGATGGATGCAGTTCATTCATCCGTGCTTACCTTCATGCCATCCCGCACGGAAGGGGTTGGCCATCGAATCCATCCCAATGTGTGACGTGGCGCAAACACTCGTGTTTGCCGTCTCGACACTCTTGTCGAGACTTTTCGGGGGGTGTGCCACGTCTGCCGCGCAAAGTGCTCTCGACGCTGTCGACACTCTTGAGTGCTCTCTCAGTTTCGCTCCCCGACGGTCGCGGCTCGCTGCGTCGACGCCGCCCGCTCTGCAGACGCCAGAAAAGTCTCGGCACGAGTGGCGAGACGGCAGGCAGGAGTGCCTGCGAGATGGATACAGTTCACTCATCCGTGCTTACCTTCATGCCATCCTGGCACGGAATCTGGCAACTCCTGCAATGCTCCCGCCCATTGATCGTCACCCTGCATTCGAAGCAGATCCCCATTCCGCACAAGGGCGCACGAGGCTCTCCGGTCACCGACTTGCGAAACGCGAATACGCCCGCCGCCGCCACTGCCGCAGACACCATCGCCCCCGCAGGCATCGTCACCGGCACACCGTTCACCGACAGATTCACCCGATCAGCCATGCGCGTGCTCCTCCTGGCTTCGTCCGGGAAGATAAGGAGCGCACGGAATCGCAGATTCACGACCCAAAATCTGATTCGCCACCAGCTTGCCCGTGGCGAGCGACGTCGTGATCCCGAGGCCTTCGTGGCCGGTTGCCAGGTACAGCTTCTCATTCCCAGGTACGGGACCGATGAGCGGCAATTTGTCCGGAGTCGCGGCGCGGAAGCCGGTCCACGTGCGAACGGCGGTCAAATCCGCCAGCCCGGGCATGTATTCCTGCGCGCGCGCCAGCATGCGGCGCAGCATGTGCGTGTCGATCGCAGACTCCTCGGCGCCGAATTGCCGTGACGAGCCGATCAGCACCTGACCGGTGCGGCGCGGCTGCGCGTTGAATGCCACCGAGTCCGACGTAGTGGAATGCGCGCTCTTCAGATATCCCAGTTCGATCAGTGCCGCGCGCACGAATCCCGGATAGCGGTCGGTGATCAGCAGGTGGCCCTTGCGCTTGCGGACCGGAATGCCGGGAGTCAGTTCCGGCGCCCACGCACCGGTAGCATTCACGGTGATGCCCGCGTTCAACTGCGAGCCGTCGGCGAGTTGGATACCTTGACCCGTAAACCCGCTGGCGCGAACTCCCAAGCGCAGCTCAGCGCCGTGCGACTTCGCCCGCTCCAGCAGGAAGCGTGCGGCACACGGCGGGTAGATCACGGAATCGTCCGGCACCAGGAGACCACCCGCCAGTCCGGGACGCAGATGCGGCTCGGCCTCGGCGAGTTGCCGCGAATCCAACACTTCGGCGCGGACCTGAATTCCATCCAGAAGCGCTTTCTTGCGACGCACTTCGGCCATCTCTTCTTCATCGGCGGCCACCCACAAGGTGCCGCAGGGCAGGTACTCGACATCGGCGGGAAGCTGCGAGGAAAGCTCGATCCACAAAGAGCGCGAGTAGAGTGTGAGCGCGATCTGCGCCGGCGAGTCGTCCATCACCACGATGTGGCCCATTCCCGCCGCAGTCGCACCACCGCCGACCACGCCCGGATCGACGACCACTACGGAGAGCCCGCCTGCGGCGCACTCCAGCGCGCACGCAGCGCCGACGATGCCCCCGCCGGCGATCGCTACGTCGTAACTGGTCCGCATCCCGCTCGAATTCCGAAGCAGAAAGGATCGTGCTCGTCGAGAATCAGTTCCGCATCCGCATTCACGTATGCCGAGCCGGTGATCTCGGGGTAGATCTTGCCGTCCACCACTGAGACCGTCCCTTCGAATACGCTTCCAACGATGCTTTCCTGGCGCCAGACCTGGCCGGGCCGCAGTTTGCCGTCGGCGTAAAGGCAGGCGAGCTTGGCGCTGGTGCCAGTGCCGCAGGGCGAACGGTCGTATGCTTTTCCGGGACAGAGCACGAAGTTCTTGCTGTCGGCTCCCGTACCGCTCGGAGGTCCGAAGAGTTCGATGTGGTCGATCTCGCCGCCGTTGTCGCCCGTGATGCCGTGCCGCGTCAGGCCCTGGCGGATTCGCCACGCGTACTCCGTGAGATTGTCGAGCCGGCTGAGGGCAAGCGACTGCCCATGATTGCTGCAGAGGAAGAACCAGTTGCCTCCCCATGCAATATCGCCATAGACCGTGCCGATGCCCGGCGCATCCACGGCGACGTTCGCGGCACTGCGATAACTCGCCACATTGCGGATGGTCACACGCCCATCGTCCCGGAGGCAGGCGTCGACGATACCGGGCGGCGTTTCGAGGCGGCACACGCCCCCCTTGACCCGTCCCAGATAAGCCAGGGTGGACATCAGCCCGATGGTCCCGTGGCCGCACATTCCCAGATAGCCGACGTTGTTAAAAAAGATTACGCCGGCATCGCACGATGGATCGGAAGGCTCGCAGAGAATCGCTCCCACGATGGCATCGTTGCCTCGAGGCTCATTGACCACCGCGGAGCGGAAGGTATCAAAGTGCAAGCGAAAGCGCTCCAGCCTCTCTGCCATCGTTCCCGTACCCAAGTCGGGCCCGCCGGAGACGACCACCCGCGTGGGCTCGCCTCCGGTATGGGAATCGACCACGCGAACCCGTTGGGTCATCGGGCCGCCGCCAATGCCGGACGCGTCTGAATGGCATGCCGGATGATGGCAAGGATCTCTTCCCGCTCGGCGCCTTCGATGGGCAGACGCGGCGCGCGCACCATCTCCGAACCGAGCCCCGTTTCCGCCATCGCCAGCTTGATGTATTGCACCAGCTTCACCTTGGTGTCGAGGTGCAGCAGCGGCGTGTACCAGCGATAGAGTTCGCGCGCTTCGGTCCACTTGCCGGCCGCGGCCAGGTCCCACAGAGCGCGGTTCTCATCCGGAAAGGCATTGACCAGACCCGAAATCCAGCCCTGCGCGCCCAACAGGACGCTCTCGAGCACCAGGTCATCCACGCCGCCGAAGAGGATAAAGCGATCGCCCACGATGTTCACCAGGTCCGTGATGCGGCGGACGTTCTCGGACGACTCTTTGATCGCCACGATGCCGGGTTCGTCCGCAAGCTGCGCGAACGACTCGGGCGACACGTCTACGCTGTAGGAGACCGGATTGTTGTAAATCATCACCGGCAGTCCGCTGGCGCGGGTCACGGTGCGGAAGTGATGGAGGGTTTCGCGATCGTCCGATTTGTAGACCATCGCGGGCAGCACCATCAGGCCATCGAGCCCGATCTTTTCGGCGTCGCGCGCGTAGCGGCAGCCGAGCGCTGTAGTGTATTCGGCCACGCCTGTGAGGACGGGAATTCGCCCGCGCACGACCTGCTTCATTTCCCGGAGCACTTCCAACTTCTCGGGATATTCCAGGGCCGTATTCTCACCGACCGTTCCGAGAAGCACGACGCCGTGAATGCCGGCTTGGATCATGGTTTCGAGGTGCCGCGCGGTGGCGCCCAGATCGAGCGATTGGTCCGGACGGAATTGGGTCGTAATTGCGGGGAAGACTCCCCTCCAGGTGACTTTCATGTTGTTGGTTGACCTGTCTTGATTATAGGGCCCGCTGATCGCATTTTGCTTGGTACCGGAACGGTGACGTTCCTCTCGTACGACAATCGAACGATGCTGTCTCTAAACTCCCGCGCCCGCTTGATCTTTGGTTTCGCATTCGGGCTGGCTTTGGCGGAAGTATACGCTCAGTCGCCGGACGGCTATGGGAATCGGGCGGCTATCCGGAAAGCAGCGAATGACCACCCGTCCGCGTTTGCGTATCTGCGTGAATTGAGCGACACCATCGGCCCCCGTCTCACCGGGTCGCCGCAGGAACGGCGGGCCGGCGAATGGGCACTCGAATCGATGCGTAGCGCCGGGTTGCAGCGCGTCCATGCCGAGTCCTGGCAATTGGAGCAGGGATGGCGCCGCCAGTACGCACGGTGCCGGATCATCAGTCCCTTCCCCTTGGAACTGATCGTCACCTCTTACGCGTGGGCGGGGTCGACCCCGGCGCGCGAAATGGAAGCCGAAGTGGTCCTGGTCGATCGCAACGACTTGTCGGGCGAGGCGCGAAACAGTAAGGACTGGGCGGGGAAGGTGCTGCTGCTTGCCGCAAGTGACGGGGGGAAAGCCGACCAGGTCAAGAACGTGGCGGACCTCCCTCCGTTTCTGGACACCGCGGCGAAAGCTCATGCCGTCGCGGTGATCTATCGCGATCAACGGCCAGGTGACGCCCTGACGCACACGGGGCCACTGGGCTTTCCAAGTCGTTCGACGTCCTTGGCGGTGGTCGACATCGCGCGAGAGCAGGAGGCGTTGCTCACGCGCCTGCTACGCTCAGGCGCACGGGTGCGCGTGGGGATCGATGTACTGAACGAGTTCACCTCGGGTCCCGTGGAATCGCGAAATATTGTCGGCGAGATTCCGGGTTCGGAGTTCCCCGAAGAGGTCATCGTCGTGGGCGCACATCTCGACTCATGGGACCTGGCGACTGGCGCGATCGACGACGGCTTCGGTGTCGCCGCCGCCCTTGCGGCCGCGAAGTCGATGGTGACATCGCGCGCGAAGCCCAGACGGACGATCCGATTCGTTATCTTCACTGGCGAAGAAGAGGGATTGCTCGGGTCGCGGGCGTATGTCCGGGCGCACGAATCAGAGTTGAAGAACATCGTTTCCGTGCTCGTTCTCGATTGGGGAAATGGACCGATCACCAAAATCCCGATTGCGGGGCATGATGAATTCAGCGCGCCGCTGCGCGACCTTCTGTCGCAAATCACCGACGTAGCAGCCCTGCAAGTGACGGACGGCTACCTCACGTACACCGATGCGTTTGCCTTCACGCTTGCCGGGATCGCTGGAATCGCGCCTCTGCAGGACACGCCGAACTATGCAATGGTGGGCCATTCGGCAGCCGACACTCTCGATAAAGTCACCGCAGACGTTCTGGAGAAGGATAGCGAAATTCTCGCCCTGCTCGCGATGGGGATCGCCGATCGCCCCACCAGAATCGGTGCGCGGTGGACCTCAGAGAAAACGGCCCAATCGCTGCTGCCGCAGCGCGACCTCCTGGTCGCTCTGGGACTCTGGCCGTTCGGCAGGCAGTGACCACAATCACGCATCCAGCTTCACATCGCCGGCAGCGTGGCCGACGCATGTCAAAACAAAACCACGCGACTTTGATTCGGGGTCGAGTCCCTGCTCCGCGCTCATACGCACCTCGCCTGACAGCAATCGCGTCTTGCAGGTGCCGCACTGTCCCTGGCGGCAGGCGGACGGGATCTCCACGCCATTTTCCATGGCGACCTGCAGCAGCGTCTGGCCTTCGCCAATCGCACAGGTTTTTCCAGACCGCGCGAATTCCACGACCAGTCCGCTGGAGGCCGGCCGGGATTGCAGTTCCGCGCCCGCGCCGCCGAATGTCTCCTGGCGGATCCGGCCCGCCTCCACACCCAACTCCTGCAGAATGGTGCGCGCGGCGCTCATGAACGGCGGCGGGCCGCAGAGGAAGAAAGTCCGGCTTTTCACGTCCGGGACTGCCGCCTGGATCCAGCCGCGATGGACGTGTCCTCGTGCACCGGCCCAATCGGGGTCGGGCTTGGAGAGCAGCACCTCGTAGCGAAAGTTTTTGAGATTGCGCTGCAAGTCGTCCAATTCGCGGCGAAACATGATGTCGTTCGCGGTGCGGACGCAGTACAGTAGCGTGGCTTGCGTGTCCAGGCAAAGGTCATCCAGGTACCGCAGCATCCCCATCATTGGCGTGATGCCGCTTCCAGCCGCGATCAGCACGACATTCCTGTCCTCCACTGGGTCCAGGCAGAACGCCCCGAACGGCCCAGTTGCTTCGACCGTCATTCCGACCCCGGCGTGATCGTTCAGATAGACCGAGACGCAACCGCCATTCACGCGTTTGGGCGTGATCTCCACGTAACCGGAACGCGCCGTGGAAGAACAGATGGAGTAGCATCGAGTCTCCTTCCTGCCATCGAAGAGAAACGCAAAGGTCAGGAACTGGCCCGGCAAGGCGTCGAGCTTCCGTTCGCCGCGGACCGCGAAGCGCAAGGTCTTCGCGTCCGCGGTTTGCGCCGTGATCTGCACCAATTGCAAAACGAAGGGAGTGGCTGCAGGTCGCGGAGTGGTGACAGCGGGCTTCGATGGCGTGATCGGTTGGGCGCGCTCCGGCTTGCGCTGGCCCGGCCTCCGGACGGCGAGTGTGACTGCCGCCAGGCACACAAACGAGATGAAGCCGAGAGTCTTGTGATTGTATTGCGATGCCGGCGTTGGCCGCGGAACGTTGGCGTCGGGTTTGTCGGCAATCAGGCTCCGCCCCGCCGATGACGCGGCATCTGCCTGCGCTCTTCTCTGCGTGGCGGCCTCGGGACTCTGGGTGGCCGAGAGATATTCGATAATCTTCTGGTCCTCGCCGGCCTGCAGCGCTCCCCCACTGCCTGCGGCATAGTCGACCATCCGATTGACGGTCTCCCGCCACTCATCGGGCGAATGGACGGACTGATAGACGCGGTCGAGGCTGTGACAGCGGCCGCAGCGCTGATCCACCAGCGCCCGCTCAACCTGCTGCCTGGCAGCGGCTTCCGCGCCTTGCGGACGATTCTGGGTGGTGAGGTACGCGACGATCTGCTGCACGTCGGCCGCCGAAATTCCCGAAGCCGTCATGGCCTGCATGCGGTTCACGGTGGAGAGCCACCCTTGCGCGTCCTTGCGTGCTCCCACTACCCGATCGAGGTTGTGGCACTTCGAGCAGCGCTTCTCCATCAGATCGCCGGCCTGATTCAGATCGACAGGAACGGGGGCGGCGTGCGCCGGGTCGACCGACACCTGCTCAATCCGCGACGTGCGCGCCAGGTGGGGACCCGCGGTGCTGGCGATCAGCACGAAGGCGAGTACGAAGATGGCGAGTCCGATCGGCATCAGCAGATTGTGGTGATTCCGGTAATAGCGCGCGATCAGAACTTTGATGAAGAGCAGAGGAGACAGAAGCATCGCCAGCGCCAGGTGGATGGCCACGCCCGGCGAGGTGTCGGCGCCGCCGTTCCGCAATCGGGCCATCATGAAATACGACATCACACAGAAGAGTGCGATGAAGACGTACCCGCCGATACGATGCATCGCCAACATCCTCGAACTGGCCGTCGTGGCCTTCACGCGTGACCAGGCTTCCAGCACCAGCCACACATTGACGCCGCCGACGAGAACGAATGCCAGCCCGAGCGCGATACTTACCGACGCTGTGATCATCCATAGAAATGACTGAATCGGACAGGGGTTTATTCCGGGCAGCCGTGGCGCAAACACTCATGTTTGCCGTCTCGACACTCTGGCGAGACTTTTCGAGTGACCAACTCTGCCCCTTCACACCCCGCCTCTACTCGTGACGGAGTGCGATCGCCGGATCCACCTTCACGGCGCGCAGAGAAGGAATCAGTGTCGCCACGAAACTGACGGCGGCGAGAATCAGTGCAGTCGTCCCCAGCGCGAGCAGATCACTCGGGCGCGTGCCTGGAATCGCCTTCTGCATGCCCCACGCCGCTCCCATCGTCAACGGCAAACCGACGGCGGCGCCCACTACGATCCACCACGCGGCCTGTCTCACGAACAGTGCGCAGACACGCGTGCCGCCCGAGCCGATCGCCAACCGAATTCCAATCTCGCGATTTCGCTGCGACACCGCGTGAGCCGTTACTCCGTAGAGTCCAATCGACGCCAACCCCAGCGCGAGGACGCCAAACGCGCCCAGAATGGCCACCGCGAGCCGTTGCCGCCAAAGCGTATTCGCGATGTGCTCGGGCATGGCCTCCAGCGCGTATATCGGCAGACGCGAATCGAGGCGGGACACCGTTTCGCGCAGAGCCGCTGCCAATTGCGTATGCGGCATGGTGCTGCGCACGGCGATTCGGACGCGCCCGTCGTACGCCTGTGCGAATGCGCGGTAGAGATGCAGCGGTGGTTCGCTCAGCAACGAGCGGGACGCGACGTCCCTCACCACGCCAACCACGGTAAGAGGAGGGCTCGCCAGTCCGAGAGAGATTCGCTGCCCGAGCGCATCCTGGCCCGGCCACATGCGCCTGGCGAGTCCGGCATTCACGACCGCGACCGGCAGCGAGTCCTTGCGATCCCGTGCGTCGAATTCGCGTCCTTCCAGAAGACCGACGCCGAGGGTCCGAAAGAAGTCTGGCGCGACCGTGTCGGAGTCCACGCGCAGACCCAATTCGAATTCGCGGCCCGCGAGCAGGTCCGCAGCGGGCTCCTGCCCCGGCTCGAAGATCGAAATCCTCCCGGAAATCTCTTCCGGCGGCACGGAACTTCCCAGGCTCGCCGCAGTCACCCCCGGCAGCGATCGCACTTGTTCCAGCAGCGACTCGTAAAATCGCGCGCCTGTGTCCGCGGAATAGCCTTGAATGGTCAAATCCAGCGAACCCAGCAGGACCTGATCCGCGCGCGGGATCGGATTCGTTAGAAGTCCGCGCTGCATCGTGCGCACGGCCGTCCCCGCTGCCGCCAGCAACGCCATCGAGAGCGCGATCTGCGCCGCTACCAATCCGCCTCGCAAGCGCGACTTGCCATGACCCGAACCCAGCGATCCTTCTCTCATCGGTGTCAGCAGGTTCGTTCGCGACGCCCTCCACGCGGGTAGACTGGCGACCAACAATGCCGTGAACGCACCCAGCATCGTGCCGAAACTCAAGACGCGCCAATCCATCGACACGCCTGCTTCGCGCAATACGTAGGCCTGCTGGGGCAATACACCAGCGAGACGGGCCAGCACCGGCGCCAACACGAATCCCACCACTGCAGCGGCACCCGCCAGCAGCACTCCTTCCATCAGGAACAGACGCGCGAGCTGCCGTCCATTCGCTCCCAGCGCCAGGCGCACGGCAGTCTCGCGCTGTCGCGATGCGGCCCGCGCCAGAATCAGATTCGCAATATTGGCGCAGGCCAGCAGTTGCAGCAGTCCAATCGAAACCAGCAGGAGCATGAGAAAGCGCCGCATTTCCGCGCGATCGTCTGACCACATTCCCAAGCCTTCCACCAACGTCGCCGTGCGCAGATGATTGGTCGCCGGATATTCTTCCGCGAGGAGCGCCGCCACGCGATCGACCTCCCTCTGGGCCGCCGCTAGCGATGTTCCGGTGGCAAGCCGGCCGATGATGCGGAGCCAGCCCGAAGAGCGATTCTGGAGGACGCCCGTGGACAAGCGGGGCATCGCCACTGCCACGAGTGTGATGGGCACATAGACGTCCGGCTGGAACTCCGGATCGGTGCCGCGGAAGCCACGCTGCGCCACGCCGACCACCGTGAAGGCGTGACCATTGAGGGAAATTCGCGATCCCAGCATGCTCGCATCGTCGCCAAAATCGCGCTCCCAAAACGCATAACTCAGAACCGCCACTGCCGCGTTCGCGCGATCATCCTCCGGAATCAGGAGTCGCCCCTCCGCAGGCCTGACTCCCGCCAGGGAGAAATAGCTGCCCGAGACCAGCGCGCCCGCGACTCGCTCCGTCCGCTCGCCTCGCGCAAAACTGATCCGTGAGGCAGCTTGTGCCGCGAGCATCGACAACCCGTGGAGCCGGTCCGCGTAATCCCTATAGTCGGGATAGGACATGTTTCCAAGCAATTGGCCCGCCTGCCACCGTTCGAAAGTCACCAGTTCCGCCGGCCGCACGATCCCGGGCAGAGGACGCAGCAACACGTCGTCCAGTAAGCCAAAGAGCGCGGTCCCGGCGCCGATGCCGAGTCCCAGGGTGAGTGTGGCGGTGGCCGTGAACCAGGGTTTCCGCCGCAGCGTTCGCAGGCAATAGTGCAGATCTTGCAAGAGCAGGTGCAAAGAACCCCTCCGTAACGCGCTACTAGACGTAGGGATTCGGGGGAGTGTTAACGAGGAGCCTTCACCAGTTCGTCGATTGCCCGCAGCATGCGCCAGAAGTCCGGCAGAAGATCGAGCCGGAGCGCGTTCGCACCGTCTGACAACGCACGTTCCGGCGCATCATGGACCTCCACAAACACGCCATCCACGCCCGCCGCCACCGCCGCGCGTGCCAGAGGTGCGATGAACTGCGGCTGGCCGCCCGATCGCTCTCCGGCGCCTCCCGGCAACTGCACGCTGTGCGTCGCATCGAAGACCACGGGCCAACCCGATTCCCGCATGATCGGCAGGCCCCGCATGTCCACTACCAGGTTGTTGTATCCGAACGAAGAGCCGCGCTCCGTGAGCACCACCTGGCGATTTCCGGTGGACGCCACCTTCTCCGCTGCCCGATGTATATCGTGAGGCGCCACGAACTGCCCCTTTTTGATATTCACGATGCGGCCTGTTCGTCCAGCCGCCAGCAGAAGGTCCGTCTGGCGGCATAGGAAAGCCGGAATCTGCAGGATGTCGGCCACTTCGGAAACGGCTTCGGCCTGAGCGGGCTCGTGAATATCGGTGAGGATCGGAAAGCCCTCCGCCTTCACTCCCGCGAGAATCTGCAGCCCTTCCCGCAGCCCCGGTCCGCGATAAGCATCCACGCTCGTGCGGTTGGCCTTGTCGAACGACGCCTTGAATACGAACTCGCCCACTGCGGCGCGAATTCCATGGGCCATGCGATGGACGTGCTCTTCGCTCTCGATGACACAGGGCCCGGCAATCAGGACCAACGACTTACCGAAGGAGCTGAAATCAATCGGCACGCGAGTACTGGGGCTCCTCCAGGGCCACCTCTTCGACAATTACCTCCCGCGGCGCGTCCGCGTCCTGAACCAGAGGCGTCATCCGACGGCGGCGATTCTCGTAAGCGGCCCCAATGAATGCTTTGAACAGGGGATGTGGCTCCATGGGTTTCGACTTGAACTCGGGATGAAACTGGCATCCCAGGAACCACGGGTGATCCGCGATCTCACAGATCTCCACGTACGTCCGGTCCGGAGTCTCACCCGTAATCCGCAATCCAGCGGACGTAAGGATCTCCTCATACTCGCGATTGAACTCATAGCGGTGGCGATGCCGTTCGTGGATTTCGCGTTGGCCGTACGCCCGGTACGCGAAGCTGTCGGCCGTCAGGTTGCACGGCCAACTTCCCAGCCGCATGGTGCCACCCAGTTCGTCCACGCCCTTCAACTCGCGGAGTTTGTAGATTACGCGGTGGGGTGTGCCCAGGTCGAACTCCGTCGAATCCGCGTCCGCCAGACCGCACACATTGCGCGCGTATTCGATCACCATGGTCTGCATGCCGAGGCAGATTCCGAAATACGGCACGCGCCGTTCGCGTGCGTAACGAATCGCGTTCAGCATCCCCGCGATGCCCCGCTTGCCGAAGCCGCCCGGTACCAGGATCGCGTCGAACTCATCGAACTGCCGTTCCCAGTTGTCGCCGCTCAGGCCTTCCGCTTCCACCCATTGAATATTCACCTTCAGCCGGTGCGCCAGTCCTCCGTGAAGCAGCGCTTCTTTCAAGCTCTTGTAGGAATCCTCGTATTCGACGTACTTGCCGACCACCGCGATCGATACCTCGTCCTCGGGATTCTGCAAGCGCTCCAGCATGGTGTTCCAGTTGCTCAAATCACGCGGGCGGGCATCGATGCGCAGCAGGCGCAGTACGATCTCGTCCACGCCCTCGCCGGCGAACTCCATGGGGACCTGGTAAACCGATTTCACATCGCGCGCCGTGACCACCGCCTCCACATCCACATCGCAAAACAGCGCGATCTTCTCCTTCATGTCCTGTGGAATCAAACGATCCGACCGGCAGATCAGGATATCCGGCTGGATACCGATGGCGCGCAGTTCCTTGACGCTGTGCTGCGTGGGCTTGGTCTTCATCTCATGCGCCGCCGCGATCCACGGCACCAGCGTCACGTGCACGAAAATGCAGTTGCCGCGCCCCTGCTCATGACGCATCTGGCGAATCGCTTCCAGAAAAGGCAAGGACTCGATGTCGCCCACCGTCCCGCCGATCTCCGCGATCACCACATCCACGTCGGGAGCCACGCGCTTCATCGCCGCTTTGATCTCGTTGGTGACGTGCGGAATCACCTGCACTGTCTTGCCGAGATAATCTCCTCGACGCTCGCGTGCGATGATCTGTTCGTAAATCCGTCCGGAGGTCAGATTGTTGCTTTGCGTCAGCTTGGCATGCGTGAAGCGCTCGTAGTGCCCCAGGTCGAGATCCGTCTCCGCACCGTCATCCGTGACGAACACCTCGCCATGCTGGAAGGGACTCATCGTACCCGGGTCTACATTCAGATAGGGATCGAATTTCTGACAGGTGACTGTCAGCCCGCGACTCTCCAGCAGACAGCCAATCGAGGCGGCGGCAATGCCTTTCCCCAAAGAGGAAACTACGCCGCCCGTAACGAAGATAAACTTGGCCATACTATCTCACCCCCCGCAGCATGGAAGCTTCGAACATCCTCGACACGCGGAGCAGATCCTCCGGCGTGTCCACCCCGAGTGACTCGTAATCCGTTTCGACTACGCGAATCGAATATCCGTTCTCCAGCGCCCGCAATTGCTCCAGCCGCTCCGCCGTTTCGAGCGGACCGACCGGGAGCGTAGAATACGCCAGCAGGAAATCCCGCCGGTAAGTATAAAGTCCTATGTGTTTGAAGTGCGGCGTCGCATGGTGCGATTCAGGCGTAGTGCCAGGCCTCACAAATGGAATGGGACATCGCGAGAAGTAGATCGCGTCGCCATCGCGATTTGTGACCACCTTGACCACGTTGGGGTCGGTGATTTCCCGAGGGTCCTCGATCTTCTTTTTCAGAGTTCCCATCACCAGGCCGGAGTCGTGAACCATCGGCAGGATCGCGGCATCGATCGCATCCGGGTCAATCAACGGCTCGTCACCTTGGATGTTCACCACGATCTCGGCACTTTCGGTCGAAGCGACTTCGGCCACACGATCGGTTCCCGAAAGGTGATCGGAGCGGGTCATTTTCACCTTGGCTCCAAAACTTCTTGCAACCTCATAGACCTGTTGGTCGTCAGTGGCAATGATCGTGCTACTCAGGTAGCGCGCCTGGGAGGCGCGCTCGTACACATGCTGAAGCATGGTTTTGGAGGAGATTTGGGCCAGGACCTTGCCAGGAAAACGGGAGGACGCCAGTCGCGCCGGGATGACTCCCAAGATTTTACGCGGCACACGCGATCATACCATAAAACCGCTATGTTAGACTTGGGGAAGAAAGGCTGGCCAGCCGTGCTGCCGTCCCCCCTGAAACTGTTCGCAATCGGCGCCATTTTTTCCATATCCGGGGCCCTGGTGTTTTCGCAAGGACCGGTAACGATCAATCCTCGGCCACAGAATGTGCCGAAGAACGAAGTCCTGCCCAAAGCCAACATTCGATCCGACGTCAATCTCGTACTGATTCCGGTAACCGTCACCGATCCGATGAACCGGTTTGTCACCGGACTGGATAAGGAAAACTTCAAGCTTCTCGAGGACAAGAAAGAGCAGACCATCTCGCAGTTTTCGAGCGAGGATGCGCCGCTTTCGGTGGGGGTGGTTTTTGACTGCAGCGGCAGTATGGGACGCAAACTGGAAAAATCGCGCCTGGCAGTAGCGCAATTTTTCAAGACGGCCAATCCCGAGGATGAATTTTTTCTCGTACAGTTCAGCGATTCCGCCGAACTGGCGCAACCCTTCACCGCCAACCTCGAGGAAGTGCAGAATCGTTTGACCTTCACCCAGTCGAAGGGACGAACCGCCCTCCTCGACGCAATCTACCTCGCGCTTCACGAGATGAAAAAAGGCAAGAACCCACGGAAAGCGCTGCTCGTGATCTCGGACGGTGGCGACAACAACAGCCGCTACACCGAGGCGGAAATTAAGAACCTGGTGAAGGAAGCGGACGTCCAAATCTATGCCATCGGCATTTACGAAGCCATGGCAGCCCGCGGACGTACTCCGGAAGAAGCCGCCGGACAGGGTCTTCTCACTGAAATCGCTGAGCAGACCGGCGGCCGCCAGTACCCAGTGGATAACTTGAACGAACTAGCCGATATCGCCGCGAAAATAGGCGTGGAACTCCGCAACCAGTATGTTCTGGGGTACTCGTCCACGAATCAGGAACGCGACGGAAAATACCGCCGCGTGACGGTAAAACTGATTCAACCTCGCGGTTTGCCGACACTTCGGCCTTTCTGGAAACAGGGCTATTATGCTCCTGCACACTAAACGACTGCTTACCTGCCTTACCCTCGCGGCCGCAGTGGCCGGAGTGGCCCTCCGCGGCCAACAAGTTGTAAAACCGCCTGTAAAGCCGCCTGCCCAGCCGGCCCAAAACGACGGTGAAGCGATCTTCCGCTCTGACACGCGCATCGTGGTCTTGCCCACCACGGTCATCGATAAGACCGGACACATCGTCACCGACCTCACGAAGGACCAGTTCACTGTTTACGAGAACAACGTGGTCCAGCCGATCACGAAGTTCAAACGCGAAGACGTTCCCGTTTCTCTCGGCCTGATTATCGATAACAGCGGTAGCATGCGCGAAAAGCGCGCCAAAGTGGAAGCTGCTGCGGTGGGGCTGGTGAAGGCTTCCAATCGGGAAGATGAAAGCTTTGTAGTCAACTTCAATGACGAGCCCTTCCTCGATCTTCCGCACGGCAAGGAATTCACCAGCGACATCAAAGAGCTGGAAGAGGCCCTGACCCGCATCGATGCCCGCGGCGGCACCGCCATGCGAGACGCCATCCGCGTATCGATCGATCACGTGAAGGAGAAGGGGCACAAGGACAAGAAGGTGCTGGTGGTCGTCACCGACGGCAACGACAACTCGAGCATCATCTCCCTCGAAAAGCTGGTGAAGGATTCGCAACAGAGCGGCGTCCTGATTTATGCGGTTGGCCTGCTGAGCGAAGAGGAGCGTCGCGAAGCCCAGCGCGCCAAACACGCGCTCAACGACCTCGCGGTTGCGACCGGAGGCGAAGCGTACTTTCCCAAGGACTTGTCCGAGGTGGAAACCATCGCGCAGAAAGTAGCCCACGACATTCGGAATCAGTACACGATCCAATACACACCCACCAACATGGCGATGGACGGCACCTATCGCCAGATCAGGGTTGTGGTGAACGCTCCCGGCAAACCGACCCCGCGCACGCGCAGCGGGTATTACGCCACTCCCGACCAGGCTGGCGCTCCCAAGGGCGCGGAAAGCTTCAAGTAAGTGTGCTGCAGATCGTCTGGCGGCTCACCCGCGGATATCGTCTGAGGCCGTGGCGTAGTCCCTATCTGCGTTGGCGCATCGAAACCTACTGGGGGCTGCACGCGGACGAGATCACCTTCCGGGTTTTCTGGAGATTTGCCTGGCAGCGGAGGCGGGAGCTACTCCGCTACCTCCGCTGGGCGGACTCGATGGCGCATCGGCGCACCACACCAGTTATCTCGGCTTGACGGTAGTTACTTTGCGCACGCTCGCGGTGTGAATGGCACTCTTCCCGGAGTTGCGCCGATGACTGACGTGCCGGGAACTCTTCCGGCTGCTGTGGTGCTTGCCGGTGACGCCCTTGCTTCTCCTGACGGAACTGGTCTTCACTGGCGTTACAGCCGCCGGTTTGGTGGCGGCATAAGTCAACGGCATGGCGGCAATTGCAAGCGCAAAGGTGAGTAGGATCTTCTTCATTTTCTTCTCTTTCTGGCGGAACTTCCTGCCCGCTTACAACTCCATCTTGCGCTGATACGCCGCAAAGTTCGATAGACTGCGCAGGCTACCGCAGCCACCCAATTCGGGGATCAAGCGATTAAAGATCGTTAGCCTCGGGCAGCGCTCAGATTTTCGTCAGCGCCGAGAGTTCGTTGGTCCGGCGAACCAGTTCTCCACGGTCCATCAGACGGTATGCCTCCGGCAGGAGGCTTCGGCTGGTGCACTCCAGCACTGCGTAGAGCGTCTGCAACTCGATTTCAGTGGGGTACGACGGCGGAATGAAGTCTTCGATCGCGGCCTGGATGTCGGCCGCCGCGATCGCCGCGCCGTTCTCCAGTGCGCTCTTCATCCGGGCGCGGGTCAGAATCGCTTCCACATCCGCGCCCGATAGTCCCGACGAGTGCTGCACAAAGAACTGCTCCGCTTCGGCGGATTCGATCTTCATTCCGCACTTCTTCTGCATGGCGCGAAACATGGCCAGCCGCTCGGCATCGGTGTGGGGGTAAAACAGCGCGATGTGCTCCTCCGCTCGCCCCTGGCGCTTCAGGTCGACCGGAAGTAAATCCGGCCGCGACGTCAGCAGGAACCAGATTACCTTGCCACGCAATTCGGTATTACCCATGAACTGCGCGATCTGCGCGAAGACGCGGTTCGATACGCCGCTATCGCCCGATGCCGAGCGGTTGCCCAGTTGCGCATCGGCTTCATCCACAATCACCGCGATCGGGCTCATGGCCTTTAACAGGTTCAGGATCCGTTCCAGGTTCCCTTCAGTGACGCCTTGCCACATGCTGCGGAAATTTTTCAGGGTGACAGCGGGAATGCCGATCTCGCCGGCAAAACAGGTGGTCAGAAAGGTCTTGCCGGTGCCGACCGGTCCGCAGATTACATACCCCATCGGAACCACGTCAGTCTTGCCTGCACGAACCGCGCGGGCTGCGTCGTACAGCTTCTGTTTCGCGGGTTCGTGACCCGCCACCATCGACAGGTCGAAGCGGCTCTGTATGAACTCGAGCAGGCCGCCCGATTCGGCTTCGATCAGATCCTTCTTGCGCCTCGCCAGGAACTTCATGGTGAGCGGCTGTTGATTCTCCACCGCACCGGACATCAGCCCCTGCAACTGCACGCGTTTCAGGCCCGCGGTCAAAGTAGCCAGTGCCTCTGGACTGACATCAGAACCGGCAGGCAGGGGACGTGCCGCAGCCTGTACACGAATGAAGTCGAGTCTCTCGTCTTCGGATGGCAGCGGAACTTGAATCGCCGCTACCCCTGGATTCTGCACCAGCCCGAGATTCAGCTCGATCAGATTCTCGGCGATCAGGCAGAAGGTCACATCCGCCTGGAGAAAGACGGGATTCTGCGCCCAGCGCTTCAGAATGACGAGCGAGTTTCGGTCCTCTGCCGGCATGCCCGAACTATCACCCGCCGGGGCGATCGTCTCGGCAAAATCGATCACCACCGCGATCTTCTTGTTGTCCACCAGCCGCAGCCGGAGGTAGTTGTCGAGGATGTTCAGAACGCCGTCTGGATTCCGCGGCAAACCCTTGGCGAAAGTAGTCCCGTGGAAGCTGTCGTATCCGGCCAAGGCACGTTCGAAATCCGCCTTCATATCCGGATTGCCGAAGCTGAGACCGCCTCCCCGGTCGTAGAACAACACCAGGTCGCGCGCCCGGAACAGCGCCTCACGCAGGAACCGCTGCAACGGAAAAAACTCTATAGCCGTGGGCCGTTTCCAGGGCGCCAGGTCGCGCACGTTGCCGTGCAACACGAACATCGACGTTACGCCGGAATAATACTTCTCGGAGAGTTCCCGGGCCCAGCCGGGCAACCCGTCAAGTTGAGAGGTGGTGGAAGCCATGATCGAAGCTGCTGGTCAGTTCCTTATCCGCGTGCGCGCCTCGGGGCTTTGCTCGTACTCCTGGGTAGCCAGCGGCGACAGATCGAAGATCGCCTCCACGTCGCGCACCGTCTCCTCGGTCGCCTCGACGTCCTTCACCAGGTTGTCGAGATGATCGCTGATCGTCTGCGGATCGCGCATGGTCACGGATTGATCGCGGATTAACTGCAGGACGTCTTCGATGGCCGCGCACTGCGCGTCAATCACCTGGCGATTCTCCGTCACCTTCGTGTACTTCTCCACGCGCTTCTTGAGGATCTCGACGCGTTTGCGGTTGATCTCCTGCACTTTGGGCGGGTCCGAAGGAAGATTCTTCTCCAACTGCGCGTATTCCCGCTTGATCTGATCGAGATTGGTGACGCGCAGGTATTCGCGATGCTGGAACGCCGAATTGAGCAGGCGGATGTAAGATTGTGACAGGCCCTCGAGCTTGCTCTCCATCTGGTCGACAAACATCTGCGAATTGGCGTTGAGCCGGGTGTAATTCTGGCGGATGGCGCGGCAAAGCGTATCCAGATTCGCATAGCGCGCCCGCATCTCCTGAGGCAGTTCGTAAAACAGCGCACTGAGACTCTTCTCGCGCTCGCGCTTGTCTTCATCGAACTTCCATGACCGGACCAGCCGTTGGAATCGTTTATTGTTCGGAATCGTACTCAGGTACATCATTTCCAGGCCGGCGCCCAGCAGCAGAGGCAGGGCGCTGCCCGATACTACGGCGAACGCCACCGCGCCGATCATCACGATTTTGTTGTACTGCCAGAGGAAGGCCTCTTTTATGTAATTGGGGCCGTCCCCTTTATCCTCGGCCATTTACACGCTCACTCGAACCTGGCCTTGACCGGGCGCGCGGCGCAGAGCGCCCAGGACGTGCTGCTGCAGATCCCGAAACTCGCTTCTCTGTTTCACAGACTGGTCTCGCGGGCGGCCAAAGGGCACAGGAACATCCTCAATAATTGTACCGGGTCGGGAGCAAAGGACGAAAATCCGGTCGGCCAGGTAGAGTGCTTCATCTACATCGTGAGTCACAAACAGGATCGTGCTCGCAGACTCGTCCCAGATTTTCAGCAGAAGCTCCTGCATGTCGCTACGAGTCTGGGCATCCAATGCGCCAAACGGCTCGTCCATCAAAATGACGCCCGGCCGCAGCGCCAGCGTGCGCGCGATCGCCACGCGCTGCTGCATACCTCCGGAGAGTGTGTCGGGATACGACTTTTCGAAGCCCGAGAGTCCCACCTGTTGAATCAGTTTGGCCACGGTCTGTTCGCGCTGCGCTTGTGGAACGCCATTGATCTTGAGCCCGTATCCGACATTCTCCTCGATGGTCAGCCAGGGAAACGAAGTGTATTTCTGGAAGACCATGCCTCGATCTTTTCCGGGCCGCGACACGGGCTGGCCTTTGACGAGCACCTCGCCGGTATCGGGATGATCGAGGCCGGCGATCAGTCGCAGGATGGTCGATTTGCCGCACCCCGAGGGGCCGAGCAGGACTCGGAATTCGCCGATATCGCGGCCGTCGGCAGTGTACTGATCTTCCACATCGAAGTTGATGTCGTGAATAGCCTGTATGCGCTCGCCGCTGGGAGACTGGAAGCTCCGCGAGACATTGCGGAGAGAGATGCGCATCTTGCGTTCATTCATGCCCGCACCCCAAGCTGCCTCTGAGCGACGACGTGGGCAAACACTCACTGTTTGCCGTCTCAATACTCTGTCGAGATTTTTCGTGGCGTGCTCGCGTCACGGGGATAGCCTCGAGGTCCCTTCGCACCGCAGACTTGGTGGCCATCCGCAAAGCGTCGCGATGAGTATCGACGCGGCAAACACGAGTGTTGCGCCACGCCTCTGCTTCCCTATTTGGCATGTTGCACCTTGGCGGCGGCGTGCGCCACGGCGGGTTGATTCGTCTGCGGCGCCACGCGCCGCCACGGAAACAGCCAGTGCTCCAATAGCGTGAGCAGATAGCGGAAGAAAAACGCCGCCAGTCCGATCGCGATAATCCCCGCGTACACACGATCGAAGTCGAGCACTTTGCGCGCCGCCTCCACCATATACCCCACGCCCTTCCGTGCGTTCACGATCTCGGCCAGAATCACGTACGTCCATCCCAGATCGTACAAGATCCGAAACGATCCGAAGATCGCCGGAAACGACGCCCGGAACATCAACCACAACACCTGGCGCCGATTCGCTCCCAACGTGAAAGCCGTCTCGATGAGCGCGTTATCCACGCGATTGGCCTCTTCCACCACCACCGCCAGCAGGTAAAAGAACATGCCAAACCACAGAAACGCGACCTTGCTCCTTTCGTCTATTCCGAGCAGTCCGATAAACGCCGGCATGAACGCCGTGATGGGCATCGAGCGCATCGGCTCCGCCACCGGATTCACCAGGTCGTGCAGCCACTTGAATCCGCCCATCAGCAAGCCCAGCGGAATCGCGATCACCGCCGCCCACACGAACGCCTGAGCGATGCGCCACCAGCTCTGAAACACATTGGCGGCCAGGTCGTACTCCGTCCACAGGCGAAAAAACGCTCCCACCACCCCGATCGGCTGCGGAACCGAGAACGGCGGGAGAAGCTTCAACGCCGGCAACGTCAATACGTACCAAAATGCAATCACGAGCGTCCAGCTCACAATCGCCAGGACCACACGCGTGCGCCGGGGAATTTCCCTGCGGATTTCTAAGAGCTGTTGAATGCTCACGATTTGGCCGGGTTGGGGTAAACCTTGATATCGGTGCGGCGGTTCTTCTCACGCCCTTCCGGCGTGTCGTTGTTCGCCACCGGATTGTCCGGACCGTTGCCCTTGGTACGGATTCGCTCCGGCGGAAAGTGATATTTATCGACGAGATACTCCTTCACTGCGTCGGCCCGCTGTTTGGAGAGAGACATGTTGAGCTCACGAGAACCGGTGGCGTCGGTGTTGCCATCGATATCCACGATCGTGTTCTCGTAGGCGCGCATGAAGCCGCCAATCTCGTCCACCACAGCGCGGGAATCCAGCCCCATTTTGGCTGAATTCGCGTCGAAGTAGATCGCGCGCCGCTGTGTGGCAATCGGAACCGCGCTCTTGGGAGGCTCCTGGTAGGTGATCGGCGCCTCGCTGAGCTTGGCGGAGAATTTCCCGTTCAAGGCCGCCAGATAGCGGCGGTCTACACTCGACTCGGCATCGGAAACGCGTTTGATCAGCCGCAATTCCCGGTACATCTCCTGCGCCATTTTGAAGATATTGGCGTAATCGGAATCGGCCCCGGCCGTTCCGAAGAACGATTGGTTGTCCGCGTAGTCCACCAGTTTCACGCCTTGCAGCATCGTCTTCGCCAGGTCTTCCGGAATGTTGAAGTCCTTGATCGTGCCGATCAATGTGTAAGCGCGCGCCGGCTTGTCCTGGATGAACTGCACGCCCTCGAGCCAGCCCTGAATGAATTTGACGATGGTCTGGGCATTGTCCGCCGCATAGCGGTCGCTTACCACCAGAATATCGGCGATCAGCTTGTTGGCGACCTTGGTGTCGTAAATCTTCTTCGAACCGGCGCGCTTGGTGACGGCGTCGCTCATGTCCGGATCCCAGGCCACCGCCGCATCCACCTTCTGCTGCGCAAAGAGAGTCGCGGGCTCGATTCCGTCTTTGGTGTGAATCGCCTTGTTGAAGATCTCGTTGCGCTGCTCGGTGGAGAGGCCGGATTCCTTCAGGCCATTCCACAACAGGAAGTGCGATGGCGTGTACTGCGCAAATGCCACCGTCTTCCCGGCCAGATCCTCAATGCTGTTGATCCCCTGCCGCCCGATGACGCCATCGGCGCCGCGCGACCAATCCACCATGTAAATGGCGTGCGCACCTACGCCCTTGTCCTGAAACTGCCCGAAGTCTTTCGCCCACACGTCGGCGGTGGTGAGCATGATGTCTACGTTGTTGGTAGCCAGCGCGGCCGCGCCTTCGGTCCAGTCATCGATGATCTTGAAGCTGACCTTGAGTCCTTTTTCGGCGTAAATCGAACCGGCCACAGTGTCCAGTCCACCATTGGCTACCAGGCCCGCGACGCAGCCCACCCAGATGTTCACGCGCACGCGAACATCGCTCGTTCCTTTAGAACTCGGAAGGGGTTGGGTTGGATCGACCTTCGTATCCGACGGCCCCGATCCTGATCCGGATTTGGACAGTTTCGAACCCAGACTGCCCAAATCGAGGTAGCCGTAACGGTTCAGACCGACGGCTACCAGACCTAAACCCATGAGGAAAAGGAGGATCTTTCCGCCCTTTTCAATTTTGACGGCCATGTGATGTATCCCTATTCAAGCTACGTAGTCTTTTGAGCTTCTGTTCCACCGATGGTTTTCTGCGGTGGTCCAGGGGATGCCTGCGGCGAGATCAACCCCATCTCCGCCTTGAACTGTTTGACCAGTTCGTTGGCCTGCATCTGCTGGGCTTCTTCCTCGATCTTCATCTTTTGCTGATCCACGTTGCCGAGCGCCATCTCCATCCGCGCCTCGTTGACGGCGGTCTGCTCCTCGATCTTTTGAACCATCTCGTCGTGGGTCGCGCTGATGCCTGCTACCTGGAAGGACTCCATCGAATCGGCCACCTTCTTCTGCCACTGCGCACGGCGATAGTCGCGGATCGCGTTCATGGCCTCCTGAGTCTTGCGCTCCTTCTCGATCATGAAGGCCTTCTTCACAGCCAGGGCCTTATCGAACGCGGCGCGGGCAGTCTGCAATTGTCCCTGATTGCGCGCCAGAGCGCCGCGGGCCTGTTCCAGCTGCATCGCGAAACTGCCGGCCAGATCGTCGCGTCCGCCCTGGATGGCGGCCTTCACCTTCGAGGTCAGTTCCTGCGTCTGAACTTTATAACGCGCCTCCTCCTTCTCCAGAAGGGTCACGTTGGCTTTGACCATTGCGATGCTCTCATTCATCCGGGGCACCTGGTCATTCATATCCCGGATATTCTGCTCCAGAATCAACTCCGGGTTTTCTCCCACGGATATGAAGAAACCCACGAATGAACGGAACATGCGAGACAAACGTCTCCACATACAGAAAGCTCCCTTTCCACGGCTACTTTACGGAGTTATTCGATGGAGCCGGCGGCGCCGCGGTCCCGCCGGTCGTGATCGGGTTCACCGTAACGAAATAGGATACGGCATCCGAGATCTTTTGTTCCTCTTCCTGCTTCTTCGTCCGCCAGGTGAAGAATCGATCCTTCTCCTTGGCGATGGCCTCATTGTTAGCCTGGATACGGGCGCGGTACTCGGCGGTGACGCGGTCCATCTCTGTCTGGATCTGCTGATTTTCCTGCAATTTGCGGGCCTCCAGTTCGGCCAGGGCTTTCTCTTGCACGCGTTCGAAGGTATCCAGGGCCCGATCCCGTTTCACGGCGTCCTGAATGACGTCTTCAAGTGGCGCGCCGGATGCCTCTAGAGCCACTAGTACCGAACTTCGCTTCACTTCCTTGGGAAGACTGCGGATATGCTCACTTCGCAGCATTTCCCCCACCTTCATGATGGTGAAGCCGTGCGCTGGAGGGTGAATCTCCGCGGCTTCATAAATCTCATTGAAGGACGTCGTGTTGGCTGGAGTGGAGGCGAACTGGGACGGAGAAATCACCGCGGTGCTGGCGGCGATATCGGCAATGGCTTGAGCTGCATTGGCAGGCGCCGGCTCCGCGGCAGGATCGTCCGGATTGCCCTGCTCCTCTGGCGATGGATTCACAGAGACGAAGAGGTTATACCACTTCTTGCTCATCGATGCTCACTGGCAAGTGTATGGCAATTGGAGGGTTAAGGTCAAGGCTGCCAAGTTTGTGGTGTCACTCAGGCGGCGCGACGCGGTATCTGCGAGAATGAGAGCAGTCGGAGACAATTACTCCGGCCGGAGTTCCACCTTTGCCGACCAAATTGGAAGCTCGCGTATCGAAACACGATCGCGAAATCGCCGCTATTCGAAAGCTGATTCTTCAGGGAATGAAGATGATCAGCGCGCTGGGTGCGTCACATCGTAAACAGGATGCGCTTTTGCTGCGCCTGGAAGGGCAGCAGGAAGCGCTCCAGAAGGAAATGCGTGAACTCGCCGCATCGCAACGCAAAACGGAGACGATGATCCAGGGTTTCATTCGCTCGATGGAAAAAGGACAGAACGGACGAAACGGCAACGGCAAAAAGCCCTGAACAGGACGGGGACGATGGATCGTGAGTCCCTCGCTCTGCGCCTCCCTAATGATGCCGCAAAGTCTGGCCCCCGCGAGCACTCGTCAGCTTGCCATCATCCACCGCGATCTTCCCATTGACGAGCACGAAATCAAATCCCTGTGCATATTGATGAGGCTTCTGGTACGTCGCCTTGTCTTCCACCCGGGCCGGATCGAAGATCACCAGGTCTGCCGCTATGCTCTCTCGCAACAGCCCGCGCTCGCGCAGACTAAAGGTGTGCGCCGGCAGTGAAGTCATCCGTCGAATTGCCTCTTCCAGCGACAGCACCCCTCGCTTCCGCACAAATTCCGCCAACACCCGCGCGTTCGTTCCATAAGACCTTGGATGCGGATTGCCCGCTCCGAACGCAATGATGCTTCCATCGCTGGCCACCGACGTGAATGGGTAGCGCATGATCCTTTCGATGTCGGCGTCACTCATCAGGTGATAGATCATGCTCGCGCCGCCGGCATTCATCAGGTCAAAGATCGTCTCGATTTCATTGTCCGCCCCTGGCGCGCGCCCCTTCATCTCATTGATCTCCGTGATCGTCTTGCCTTCGTATCCAGGATTCGGACCAAACCGCGAGACCGTCGCGAAGGAGTAGTCGGGCTCACCCATCACTGCGAGATTCTGCTTCATTTCCGCCGCGATCTTGCGGCGCGTCGCTGGGTCCGCCAGCCGCTCCTTGATCTTGCCCTCCGCGAGCGCCCACGATGGAAGGCGGATGCCTAGATTAGTACTCGCGCGATCGTACGGATACTGATCCGCGACCACATCGACTCCTTCCTGCCGGAACTTCTCAATCAGTGCGAGCGACTTTTCGCTCGCCCCCCAAACGCTGCGCCGATCGATCTTGAGATGCGAAATCTCGACCGTCATTCCCGCTTCCTTGCCGACGTTCACCGCTTCCGTAATCGCCTCGATCTCGTGGATGCCTTCGTCACGCATATGGCTGGTATACACGCCGCCATGTGCCGCGGCAGCTTTGGCGAGCGCGATCACCTCCGCGGTGTTGGAATAGGTGCCGGGAATGTACTCGAGTCCGGTGGAGAAGCCCACCGCCCCATCGCGCATCGCGCGATCCACCAGCGTCTGCATGCGCTTGATCTCTTCCGGCGACGCCAGCCGGTTCGCCGAGCCCATCACCTCCGCGCGCACCGTATTGTGGCCTACCAGCGAGCCTACGTTGAGGCCCAATCCGAGTTTGTCGAGCTTGTCGAACCATCCCGCCAGGTTGATCTCCGAACTCCCGCAGTTCCCTGTGATCACCGTGGTCACGCCATCCAGCAGGAAGTTGTCGCCGCGAGGATTCCGTTCTACTCCCCCTTCAATGTGCGTGTGCACGTCGATGAATCCGGGTGCGACGATCCTGTCACGCGCGTCAATTACTCGCGTCGCAGACGCCTCGCCGATCTTGCCGACCGTGCGGATGCGACCATCCTTCACCCCAATATCGGCGCGGAATGATGGACTGCCGCTGCCATCCACTACCCGCGCATTTCGAATGAGCACATCGTAATCCGCTCCTGCCGCGAGGAACGGAATCACCGCCATGATCAGGGCACGTCGCATTGGAATAGGCCCACTATACTCTATCTAATGAAGATTCTGATCGCGGTGATGGGGATTCTGTGGCTGGTGCTCGCCGCGCCGGCACAAAGGCAGAAGAGGACTGCTGATGTCGCGGTATTGGAAGCCAAAGCGAGGCGCGCGGAGGGCAAGATTCTCGTGGACGGCCGAGTCCAATTCACCGCGGTGAAGAAATCTCGCGGACTGATCGTCGTGTTCGATCTGCTCTCGGCGGAGGACCAGGTTCTGGCCACCGAAAAAGCCGTCGTCGAGGAGGAAGTGATCGAACCCGGCGAAGAGCGCTCCATTCACGCCGAGACCGCCGAGATCTCGCGCGCCGTTCGCTTCCGCATCCGCACCTTCGACGGTGGTGACCGGGAACTGCGTACGGAGAATCCCGGACCTTACCCGATCGAATAGGCAATCCCGAAAGGGTGTTTTTACAAAGTTTTTACAAGTTGGCGATCACCTTCTTCCGGCCGGTCCGTAGGATGAGCTTAGACCATTTTGCTTGGAGGGCTTTGACGTGGGAACTCTTCCGATCGGCAATCATATACCGTCCTATCGCGACGAACATCTGTCCATCGATTTCGACCAACAATTGGCAATTCTTGATGCCGAGCGCATCACTCTCACCCGTAAAGAGTACGATCTGCTGGCGTTACTCGTTCAGCATGCCGGTGAGATCATTCCCCGCGACGCGCTCCTGATGCGGGTTTGGGGCTACGGCGCCGAAATCCGGACGCGCACCCTCGACGTCCATGTCCGGCGCCTCCGCAAAAAACTCGGCGGCTATGCCGACCAATATATCGAGACGATTTTTGGAATTGGCTACCGCTTCCAGCCCTATCACGCGCCTCGATTTTTTCAATCCACGCTAGTCAAACCCATCGCTCTGGGCGCATAAGCCGCCGCAGTTTGCGGGAGTCGTGCAGCCGCCCGTCTCGTGGAGGCTACTCTCGCAGTACCCTACCTGACAAGGCGACACGAAGTTCCTCGCCGACTTCGGCGCGCGCAACGCGCCACGCGGCGATCCCGTGTCCGCCCTGCGCTACGAGCGATCTCACTCCAGCCGGAAAGCCACGACTGAATCGCCCATCTTGCTCTTCATTTTGCCGTGACCTCCGGCGCAGATCACCAGGTACTGCTTGCCCTCCCACTCGTACGTCATGGGCGTCGATTGCGCACTCGCCGGCAGTTCGACGCTCCACAACTCCTTGCCGGAATCGGAGTCGAAGGCACGCAGGTGCGGGTCCAACGCCGCGGCGGAAAACACCAGGCCGCCCGCCGTCGCCATCGGCCCGCCCAAGCTGATCGCTCCGGGAGGCGCTCCTCCTCCCATCGTGCCCAGCGGCGACTCCCAACGCGGCTTGCCCGAGTCGAGATCGAATGCCACCAGCGCGCCCCACGGCGGCGCATTGCAGGGCAGGCCCGAAGGCGACACCAGCCAGTCACGATGCATCGCGTACGGCGTCCCCGTCTGGCGCGCGAATTCACCGCCCCACGGGTACTCTTTCCAGTTCTTGCGTGCGTCCGCCAGTTGATCGCGCGGTATCAGCGTCATCACTGCCGGCACGCGATTGGTATTGGCCAACAGCAGATGGCGCACCGGGTCCCACGCGGCGCTTCCCCAATTCACGCCGCCGATATTGCCCGGAAACGAGACGCTGCCTTGCAGACTGGGCGGAGTGAACAGCCCGTCGTTGCGCAGCTTCAGCAGTTCCGCGCGGCACCACTCGCGATCCGCCGGAGTGGCTCCCCACACCGTGTCGGCAGTGAGACGCTGTGGCACCATCGGGCTCCACGCCGGGATCGGCTGAGTCGCCGACGCCTGTTCGCCAGGGATATCGCTCTTCGGAACCGAGCGCTCCTCCACGGTGACCAGCGGCTTGCCGGTCTCGCGGTCGAGCACGAACAGATTCCCGATCTTGGTCGTGACCGCCACCGCCGCCTTGCCGCGGAACTCGATGAGCGTGGGCTGCGACGCCACGTCGTAGTCCCACAGATCGTGATGCACCACCTGGAAGCCCCACACCAGTGCGCCCGTTGAGGCCTTCAGCGCCACCACCGAATTGGCCCAACGATTGTCATTCGGCCGCATGCCGCCGTAATAGTCCGGGCTGGCGCTTCCGGTCGGGACGAAGACCAGGTCGCGCTCGGGGTCGGCTGCCAATGTGGACCAGGCGTTGGCTGCGCCCGTGCGCGGCTTCTGCTGATTGGCCCACGATATCGGGTCCCAGGTCCAGCGCAGCTTGCCGGTCCGCGCATCGTAGGCCCGGACCACCCCTCTTTCCGTGCTGACTTCCGAGTTGTCGCCGATCGACGAGCCTGTGATGATCACATCGCCAACCACCGTCGGCGCCGACGTGACCTGGTAGTCGCCCCACTTGCCGTTCGATTCGCGAATCTCTACGCTGTCCTTGAGATCCACCTGTCCCGCTCGACCAAACCCTTCACATGGGCGACCCGTTTTACCATCCAATGCGAGCAGGCGCGCGTCGATGGTGCCTTCGAACACGCGCACACGGCAGGCCGCACCCGCGGGCGACTTCGAATCGATCCAGACCGCGACCCCGCGCGAGCTGACCTCGGAATACTGATGCTGGCGGTTCACCTGCGGGTCGTATTTCCACTTCTCCGCGCCGCTCGCCGGATCAAGAGCAATCACCGCATTGAACGGCGTGGTGAGATAGAGGACACCATCCACAAGCACCGGTGTGGCCTCGAACGCCGCCTTGTCATTCAGTTCCGTGACGGGCTCGAGAGCTCCCGTGTGATAGGTCCAAGCCACCTTGAGGCGATTCAGATTCTCACGCGTGATCTGCCGCAGCGTCGAGTAGCGCGTGCCTCCGGCATCGTGGCCGTAGGCGCTCCAACCGTCGTCCGCTGCCCATGTCTGAGCGGTAAAGAGGAAGAGTAAAGCGGCATATCGCATAGCGGCATTGTGATGCCCCGGCGTGGATGAGTTCAACACCGTCGGGACGAACGGGCCAAATCCCGGGACGACGTGGCTGGATGTGGCGCGAACACTCCTGCTTGCCGCGTCGAGATGAGTCTCGACGCGGCAAAGAAGAGTCTTTGCGCCACGTCACACGCTGCGATATCGGCGCGTCCATGTCAACTCTGTGCCATCCTTCAGCACAATCAATCTTTCGCCATGGAACCAGGGCTGCATCTCCTTCACACTATCCAGATTCACAATATGCGAGCGACTGATCCTCGCAAACTGATCCGGATCCAGTTGACGCGCCAGACTGTCCATCGTCGCCCGCAAAGTGTAGACCTCGGCGCCCGCGTGCAATGCCACGTAATTGCGGTCGGATTCCGCCCAGTCCAGCCGTTCCACCGGCAGAAAAATCTCGCGCTGATTCTTCTCTACCAGAATTCTCTTGAGCGGACGAACCTCAGCAGCCGGGCTCTCCGCATGCAGCAACTCCACCTGCCGCACGGCGCGCTCCAGCGCGCGATCGAAGCGATCCGGATCCACGGGCTTCAGTAGATAATCGAGCGCTTCCGCGTCAAATGCGCGCAGCGCGTGATCCTGGTGTGCAGTGAGGAATACCACGTGGAAGCGTCGCTCCGGAATTGTTTCCAGCATCGCGAAGCCGTCCATGTCCGGCATCTGCACGTCGAGAAAAACCAGATCCGGATCGAATTCCCGTATGGCGGACAGCGCCTCCGCTCCCGTGCCCGCCTCGCGGATCTCACCGGGAGTGCCCGACCGCTCCAGAAACCGGCGTACCTTTCGGCGGGCCGGAGGCTCGTCATCCACAATCAGCACCCGCATCATACGCGAAAGGGTACGTCCACCGTCACCAGCAGGCCGCCGCCTTCGCAGTTCTCGAACATCAGTTTGTGGCGAACACCGTACAGCCGCTCCAGCCGTTCCTCGGTGTTGGACAACCCGGTGCCCTTGCGGAAGCGCCCGCTGGGCAGCCCGCGCCCGGAGTCGCGCACAGCAATGTGAGTCGTCCCATCCTGCCGTGCCGCGACGATACTCACATGGACCGCGCTCGATCGCGGATCGGCGCCATGCCGTATGGAATTCTCCACCAGCGGCTGCAACAGCAGGTGCGGCACCAGGGCGCGGCGAACCTCCGGCGCGATCTGCACATCCACAGAAAGCTTGTCTTCGAAACGGTGCCGCATCACATCCAGGTACAGTTCCAGCGTTTCAATTTCGCGCTCGAGCGGCACCTCCTGCGCCTCCGAGTCGGTGATGCTGGCGCGCAGCAGATCGCTGAGCCGCGCGATCATGATGTCGGCCTTGCGCGGGCTTTCATACATGACCGACGAGATGGCGTTGAGCGCGTTGAAGAGGAAATGCGGCTGCAACTGAAGGCGCAGATTATCGAGCCGCGCCGCCGCCAGCTTGCTCTCCAGATGCGCGTTGCGCACCTGGCTGTCGAACAGGTACAGAATGCTCACCACCACGCAGTACGCCAGCACGTCGTGAAAGAACTCCATCGGATAGCGAAACCGCATCGTGCCGTAATCGTAATTGCCGAATCCTACGGCCGCATAGATCAAACGGCGGCTCACCCACAGGAGCGACGTGTGGACGAAAGAGTAAGTGAGCAGCACGGCCAGATGCAGAGCGCCGCGCGAAAGGAGGTGGCCGCGTTCGAAAGGAAAGCGCCGCGCGAAGCGGGCCACCACGACGAATAATGGCGCCGCGAACCACGCCCCCGTCATCTCCCAGATCAGTGGTTCCCAAAACGAGATATGCTCACGGTTCGCCACAAATTCCAGGTAGCGATAGAGAGTGAGTGACAATCCCACGCCCGTAAAGAAGGCGAAGATGGGCAAGCCGGAACGGAACCGCCGTTTCACAGAACCAGTATAAGAGGAGTGAGGCCGCACTTTTTTCCAACGATTGGCATCGGGGCTCCGTCCAAACGTTGAAATCAGTGGAACTGGCGACAATTGAACGGATGCAATCCACGAGTTACGACTCGGAGGCCGAACTGCTGGCTGCATGCCGGCGGCGGGACGTCCGTGCGTTCGAACAGCTCTATCAATTGCACGGGCCGCGCCTGAAGAGCATCGCCTATCACATCGTGGGCAACCGCCAGGACGCGGAAGATGCCGTTCAGGAAACGTTCCTGAAGCTCTATCGCGCGATTCACGGATTTCAGGGCCAGTCGAGCGTGGGTACGTGGCTCTGTCGGATTGTGATCAACGTCTGCTACGACCTGGCCCGCAAACGGCAGCGCGAAAGCGATCCGCCCGCGGAATCACATTCCGCGCCGAATGAGCATGTCCCGCTTCGGGTGGCGCTCCAGGACGCCCTGCGGCGCATCAATCCGCGCCACCGCATGGTGTTCCTGTTGTTTGAAGTGGAAGGTCTGCGGCACGCGGAGATCGCCTCGATTCTGGAAGTGCCCGAAGGGACCTCCAAAGCGTGGCTCTTTGAGGCGAAAAAGGAATTGAAACGGCTGTTGACGGAGAGCAGGCGCTGCTGATGAAGACAAAGCTATGATCTTTCAATGTCGCGATCTCGATCGGGCGTTGCGGTCTCCGGAATTGATGCCGGATGCCCGCGAGCACGCCCAGCGGTGCGAATCGTGTGCCCGGCAGCTCCATCTCTGGTCGGAGATTTCGCGGCTGGCGCCCGCGCTCCACGAGGAGTGGGAAAGCCCCGCCCTGTGGCCCGCCATTCGCGCTGCGATGGCCGAGGAGCCGCCGGCCAGGCGGCGATTTCCGGTTTGGCGCTGGGCCCTGGCGGCAGCGGCTCTGGTGACGTTCGCGGTTTCGCTCACCATGCCTTGGCGTGCTAAGCCCCAGGCGCGTGAGTTTCTGACCGACGATGCGCTCCACGAAGTGGAACAGGCGGAGTCGGCCTATTCGCGTTCCATCGATCGCCTCTCCAAGCTCGCCGCGCCCCAGTTCGAGCAGTCGCACGATCCGCTGGCGGATGCTTACCGCGAGAAATTGGCGCTGCTCGATACCGCAATCGCCGACCTGAAGGCGAACGTCGAGAACAATCGTTACAACCTGTATCTACAGAACCAGCTGGCATCGCTCTATCGGGAGAAGCAGAAGACTCTGCAGGAGTGGTTAAAGAATGGCAAGTGAGAGAAAAGTGAGAGGAAAATACAGCGCCTGTACCGCTGCTGTATTGCTCATCGGGATGTGGGCGGCGCCCGCCGTGGCACGCGAGGAGGTCCAGCGCGATTTCCACAAGACTGTCGCCCTTCCCTCCGCGCACCTGTTCCGTATCGAGAATTCCAACGGCAATGTCACCATCCACACGCACAGTAAGCCTGAGGTAGAGATTAACGCCAGCATACATTGTTCCGCCGATACCGCGTCAGAAGCGCAAAGCTTTTGCGACCAGATCCAGATTGTGGTGGATGAAGGAACCAGTCTTTCGGTGCACACACAGTACCCCTCGCACTGGAGCAGCCACAGCCTTTCGCACGTCGTGCACTACGACATCAGCATGCCGCAGAGTTCGCCACTCGAGGTGCGAAACCACTTTGGCGCCGTCACCGTGACCGATCTGCATGCAGCCGGCATCATCCGCAACAACAATGGCCACGTCACCCTGTCTTCCACCCGAAGCCGGCAGGAAGTGGAAAACTCGTTCGGCGATGTCGAAGTCCGGGGCAACGATGGCGACGTGACAATTCGCAACGGCAACGGCGGCGTAACCGCGACCGATATCACGGGCGCGCTTGAGATCACCAATCGCTTCGGTCAGGTGCGTGTCAGCAGGACCGGGCACGGGCTGACGATCCGCAGCAATAACGGCAATATCCAGGTGGAGCATGTCACCGGCGCGGCCGTGATCGGGAATTCCTTCGGCCCGGTGTTGGTCACGGATGGCAAGGCGGATGTGACCGTGCAGAACCAGAACGGCGAAGTTCGCGCCACCGACGTCGCCGGTACGGCCGATCTCCGCACCAGTTTCGGCAGCATCAACTTCTCGCACGTCGGCAAGGCCCTGACAGCGCGTGCACAGAATGCCGCCATCGTCGGCGACACAGTGGGCGGAGCGGCCGTGGTGGAGACCACCTTCGGCAGAGTGGAACTGCGAGACGTCAAGGGCGGAGCGCGCGTCACGGCGGGCAACAGTTCCATCCGTCTGAGCGCCATCGGCGGCGAGGTCTATGCGAAGACATCTTTCGCCCCAACCATCATCTCGGATGCCGCGGGGCCCATCATCGTGGAGAGCACCAACGGGTCCGTGACCGTGGAATCGAAACCCGGCGCCCGTTGCCAACCGGTCGCACTGAGTACCAGTTTTGGCCCCATCCGGGTGACGGTTCCTGGCGGCATCGGCTACAACGTCAGCTCGCGGACTACCTTTGGAAAGATCCGCTCGGAGCCGGACCTGACCGTCACCGGCTCCATCGGCGGTGACGCCTTGAATGGCAAAATCGGGGGCGGCGGCTGCGATCTGAAGCTCATCGATCAGAACGGCAGCATCGATATCCTGAAGCGCTAGCCCGGCCTTTTAGCCATTTCGAGCAGATTTCGCAGGCAGGCGAAACCTATCCCCGGAAGCAATCGTCTACCATTGACACATGCTTCAGAAGGGATTTGTCAGCCTCGTACTTATTTGTGTGCCCTCGCTCTGCCATGCGCAGGCCACCTCCTTTAACATCTCCACCGTCGCCGGAAATACCCAGGCGGGCACTCTGGGAGATAACGGAGCCGCCACCAGCGCGCAGTTGAATGTGCCCATTCAGGTCCTGGCCGACTCTTCACATAATCTGTACATCGCCGACAGCGTCAACAACCGGATTCGCAAAGTCTCCGGCGGCAAGATCACCACCGTCGCGGGTACCGGTCAGCTCGGCTTCTCGGGCGACGGGGCGGCGGCCACCAAGGCCATTCTCGCGGATCCATACGGCATCTGGATCGATTCCGCAGGCAACCTCTACATCTCCGACCTCGACAATCAGGTGGTCCGCAAAGTCAATTCCGGGGGGACCATCAGCACGATTGCCGGCACAGCGGACACCTACGGCTTTTTGGGCGATGGCGGTCCTGCCACCAGCGCGCAACTCACTCAGCCCTTCGGAGTGGTCACCGATGCCGCCGGCAATCTGTACATCACCGACAGCTCTAACTACCGAATTCGCAAAGTTGACACCAGCGGCAACATCAACACGATCGCCGGCAACGGCACCGCGGGATTCTCTGGGGATGGTGGTCCCGCCCTCAGCGCGAGCCTAAATAAACCGTTCGGCATCTCGATCGATGGCGCCGGCAACCTCTACTTCGCCGACAGTTCCAACCACCGCATTCGGAAAATCGACACCAACGGCATCATCACGACCGTTGCCGGCAACGGCACCGGAGGTTTCTCGGGTGATGGTGGTCTCGCGACCAAAGCGGAACTCTTCCGCCCCTGGGATGTCAAAGTGGACTCCGCGGGAGACCTCTTCATCGTGGACTATAACAACAACCGCGTCCGCATGGTGACTCCCGACGGGATCATCAACACCATCGCCGGCAGCAGCGGTCCCGGATTCGCGGGCGATGGCGGTCCCGCGACCTCCGCGAAACTGAACTTCCCCACCGGTATCGCCATCGATCCGTCGAACGGCGACCTCTACATCGCCGATTCCGGCAACAACGTGATCCGCCAACTCGCACCCACGGCGCCCGCAGTCAGTGCCGGTGGCGTCGTATCGGCCAGCGCCTTCGGCGGCTTCACCGCGGTCTCCCCCGGCGACTGGATCGAGATCTACGGCAGCAATCTATCGACGAATCGCCGCTCCTGGGGCGCCAGTGATTTTCAGGGGGCACAGGCTCCCACGCAGCTCGATGGCACCGGAGTCACCATCGGCGGCCAGTTGGCCTTCGTCGACTTCATCAGCGGCGGACAGGTGAATGCACAAGTGCCCTCCAACACGCCGACAGGCTCGCAGACGCTGACGGTAAAGACTCCATCCGGCACGACCGCGGCCTACACAGTCACGGTGAATTCCATCCAGCCCGGCCTCCTCGCGCCCGCGAGTTTCAACGTGGCAGGCGTGCAGTATGTCGGTGCGCAATTCACCGACGGAGTGACCTATGTGCTACCCCCCAATGCCGTCGCCGGAGTAACTTCGCAGAGAGCGAAAGCGGGCGACACGATCGTGCTCTACGGTGTCGGGTTCGGCGCAGTAACTCCCAATATTCCAGCGGGCCAGGTGGTGGGCCAGGCGAATCAACTCGTGACCGCCCCCCAGATCTCCATCGGCGGAACTCCCGCGACAGTTACATTCGCCGGGCTGGTGCAGGGCAGCGTGGGCCTGTATCAGTTCAACGTGACGGTCCCAAGTGTAACCGCCGGCGATAAGGTCCCCGTGACATTCTCCGTCGGCGGCGCCGCAGGCACGCAGACCCTCTACACCACTGTGCAATGACGTAGCGCAATACCCTTGAAAGCGGCGGTTAGGGGTTCGCGGCGCGTTGCCGTCACCCGAGCCTGTCTGTGCAGCGAGCGCGCTCTCTCATTGGAATCCTGCTCGATTTGGGCCAGATCACCGGTATGCGGCCAGAGGACGCCAACGAAATTCACCCTCCCTCTTCCCGGAATCGTCGTATTACACTGTCACAGTAGACGAAAACCGAAGTGGTGAAAAATAGATCAGGGCACTCGAATCCCACGCCACAGGATCGTCAGCCATGAAACGCTTGTACTGTTTTTGGACAATCTCCGCAGTTCTTTGCGCGCGATGCTACAGCCAAACACCCGATGGCCTCAAGCCCAGGTTCGAGGTCGTCTCGATTCAGGCCGCCGCTCCGCGCATCTTTTTTCATTCTTCAGAGGCCATCACAGGGGGCCCGGGGTCTACCGATCCCGGCATGTTTCATTGCACCTGCACCCTCGGCGCTCTGGTGACCAAAGCCTTCGAACTGCATCGGTATCAGTTCCCCGGCGAGTCTTCGTTGCCGGCGGGCACCTTCGATATTCAGGCGAAAGTACCCGCTGGGACCACACAGGAGCAGTTTCTGCAAATGCTGCAGAGTTTATTGAAAGATCGATTCGGGCTTGCGTGGCACTTCGAAGAAAAGGAAATGCAGGGCTATCAACTGGTCGTGGCGAAGAATGGTCCGAAGCTGAAAGAATCGGCGGCGCCTTCCGAGCCCTCTTCCTCTGAAAGGTACGCCGGCCACGGGAGCTCAGGCGGCGGAGATCAGCATGGCGGAGCGCCGGCGCATCCCGGATTGATCAACTTTGGCGGCAATGCGCGATATCGCGGCGACCATCAGACGATGGCTGAACTCGCTCTCATGATTTCCAACCAAATCGCGAAGCCTGTGGATGACCAGACCGGATTGAACGGCAAGTATGACATCCTCCTGACATGGTCCGGGGACGCGGCCCCACACAATCACCAGGAAGGTGCCGGAGGTCATGCGGGCGGAGGCTATGGAGATCATGGCGAGCCGGCTGGGGCTTCGTTGTCGCCGACGGATCGCGCGTCCGGGCCCACAATTTTCGAGGCTGTACAGTCGCAGCTTGGGCTGAGGGTCGTCGCCACTAAAAAATCGGTAGCGCGGATTTTCGTGGTCGATCACATCGAAAAAACTCCGACGGCAAATTAAATCGGCCCTTACAATTCTTAACGTGCGTTGTGATGGGATGGCCGCGTCCATCTGGATATGCGGACTTCAATGGCTCTTTGTCCCTCCAACGAAGCTCAACGCCACATCCCGGGTCCCCAGCACAGTGCACCCGCCAACGACCGGGTCATCTTTGTCGTGGAAGAAGACCCCAGCATCCGAAATTTCATTTGCCGCCTTCTGAAACAGGTAACCGGAGCGCTGGTGCTCGACTCGGCGGCGCCTGATCTCGCCTTGTCGCTGGCGCGCTCCATCGGGCGTCCGATCGACCTCCTCGTCTCCGATATCGATCTTGGCGCCGCCCAGAGCGGAATCGACCTCGCCTACGAACTCGCTCGCAGCGGCTCGCTGGTGGCCGTCCTGTTGATCTCGGGCCGCGACGCTGCGCCGTACGATCTTCCTCCAGGGTGGCGCTTCCTCGCCAAGCCCTTTCCTGTGCCCGACTTTCTGCAGTGCGTAAGTGAACTGTGCCGAGCCAGCCAGGGTCCGCGGCATAACAATCCTTAATGTTACGAAGGCCGCGGCGGGGCGCGCCCTACTGAGTGTGCGAGGTTCCATCGTTGTGAATAGGCGCGGCGATGGCCGGCTCCTACTCGATGACTCCTTGCGTCCATGACGATTCCGATAGCCGGCAAACGACCCTTCGGCACGATGCCGCAATCCGCGAGCCGATGATCCTGATTGTCGAGAACGACTGGCGGACCAGCCGGTTTATCCGCACCATCTTGAAATATGAAACCAATGCGCTAGTGATGGAGGCTTCCTGCCCTCGCGCCGCGTTGTTGATGGCGAAGGCGCTCGATCGGCCGATCGACCTGCTCATCGTGGAGGTCGAACTGGCTCACGCGAAGAGCGGCCTCGACCTTGCCCGTGAAATTGCCGCCATCACTCCTTCTATAAAGGTGCTGTTGATGTCTTTCAGGGACGGTCCACCATGCAATACTCCTCCGGCGTGGCGATTCCTGTCGATACCGTTCCGGACGGAAACCTTTCTGAGCTGCGTGAGCCAACTGTGCGACTCGAAGCCATCATGCCCCTGCATAAGTGGATGAAGAACGCGTTCTCAGTCGGTCTGATGTGCTGGACCCCGTGGCCGCCGCTGCATAGCCAGAGCCGGCTAAGCGTGTTGACCGGATTCGATCAGCCCCCGGACACGGCGGCCGTGGAATGGATGGAGCGGGAAACTGCTGCGCTCTTTTCCGAGGCCGGCTTGACCTTCTCATGGCAGCAGAGAACGCACCTCGAGTCCGGCGCGGCGGAACGGTTCGTCTGGCTGCAGTTTCACGGGAAGTGCCGTCTGGACCCCAGCGATTTATCAGCCGCGACGGACGGACCACTGGGCTCGGCGCGGGTGCTGGACGGCGAAGTACAACCGTTCATCGAAGTGGATTGCGACCGCGCGGCAGCCATGGTCTGGCAGGATCGCGGCACAGTTCCGCGGCCGCTGGTGATGCGCAGCTTGGGCCGCGCATTGGGCCGGGTGGTGGCGCACGAACTATATCACTACCTGACACAGTCGACGGGTCATACCAGCTCCGAGCTTTTTAGGCAGGCCGTGACCTCGAAGGATCTGACTCTTCCAATTGTCCGCTTCGAAACCAATGAGATTCAGGTTCTGCGAGAGGGTTTGAAAGAACGAGCAGGCAGTGCGGGGCAGTCAGCGGCCCGCGAGTGAATCGCGATCCGCGCTGGCGTGTTGAACCCTCCGCCCTGCGAAGGACACTGTGCGCCCACCTACAGTCCCACACGAATAGGCAATAAATCGGTAGGATCGTGATATCGTTCCCACCGCCCTTGACCATAGACTGAGGATTGAAGCGGCAGGAGAAACGATGCAGAAGCCGAAACTCGGAAAGAGCGGGCTGAAAGTCCCGGCTCTCGGGCTCGGCGGTATGCCCGACTGCTGAGCGGTCAGGCAAAGGAGTTCCAGGGATGAACATCAAGAGAATCGGCTCCCAACCTTCTGCGAAGGGACCCTCCGATTGGTTCACCGGCACGGTCCGTATTGATCCTCTTTTTCAGGCACCCGATCCGGCGTTGGTGCAAGGCGCCAGCGTCACTTTCGAGCCGGGCGCGCGGACCGCATGGCACACCCATCCATTGGGCCAGACCTTGATCGTGACGGCCGGTTGCGGCTGGGCACAGCGTTGGGGCGGCCCAATCGAGGAGATTCATCCGGGTGACGTGGTCTGGTTCGCGCCGGGAGAGAAGCATTGGCATGGAGCCACGCCCACCACGGCGATGACGCATATCGCCATTCAGGAGAAGCTCGACGGTAAGGTTGTCGACTGGATGGAGCAGGTCACCGACGAGCAATACAAGGTCTGACGAAACCGCACCAACGAGCTGCCTCCCGAAGCGAGCGCCTCCCGACTCTCGGTCGCCCTTCACTCCCCGGCCTGAGTACCGTCTCTCGGTGTCGGTCTCCAAGCATCTCCCGCTTTGGGCTCCGTAACCCATCCAGGTTTCACACTCGGTCCGGCATGTCCGCAACAAATCAAAAAGCAGCAGCCCCACAACCTTCGCGATAGGCGGTATAGTGTTTTCGTTCGAGGCATGAACAAAACATGAGCCAAATCCGAGCTTCCTATATTCTGCTCGCCCTGTGCAGCCTGGCAGCCGCGCAAACCGCCCCGTGGACGGGCGTCGTGCGAGGATCGTGGGTGCAAAACGGAGCCCCCTCCGCGGGCGACGTGACCCTCGCCGGGCGCGACTCCGTCAGCCAGATCGTGGTGGCCGACGACGAGAATGCCGCGGTACACCAGGCCGCCGAGTTCCTGGCGGGCGATATCGAAAAGATCAGCGGGCGCCGTCCTGCGATCGTGAAAACGCCCTCCGGAGAGCATGCGAACATTCATCTGGTCACAGCCGGACACGGCCAGGTGCCCGATGCGGTGGACACTCGCGCCCTGCAGGGCCAATGGGAAAGCTATCGCATCGTGACCGCGGGACGCGACGTTTGGCTCGTAGGCTCTAACCCGCGCGGCACGGCCTTCGCGGCCTACACCTTGTCCGAACGGCTGGGCATCGACCCCATCTACATCTGGACGGGCTACGTGCCGGAGCATCACGACCCGCTCGTGCTCAAGCGGACCAGCTTCACTCAGAATCCGCCCACCTTTCGCTATCGCGGCTTCTTCCACGACGACGAGGATCTCTTGCCGCGCCCCTTCGACGCCAACGGCTACCCGCTGCAGACCGGCGACGTTCCTCTCGACTGGTACAAGCGTTTCTTTGAGACCGCCCTGCGTCTGCGCATGAATATGGTGGCGCCCTACACCCGCGTCCACCGTCGCCTCGAGGTGCAGAAACTGGCCAGCGACTGGGGCCTCTACTACACCTCGCATCATTACGACATTCTGGTCTCGAACCCCTGGGGGCTGGAACGGTTCAAACTGGCAGCCGAGCGTGGTGTGCGGCCGGAGTGGAATTGGTTCACCAATCGTGAAGGGATGCTGACGTTCTGGCGCGGCGGAGTGATGGAGAACCGCGACCTCGACGTAATCTGGCCGGTCGGCATGCGCGGGACCGAAGATCGTCCTTTCATCTTTCCGCAAGGAACTACCGATGAGCAGAAAGCGGCGACCTTCCGCGACGTGATCACCCAGCAGGTCTCGATGGTGCGCGATCTGCTTCCCAAGGATAAAACTCCTCTCTTCCACTTCACGATGTATTCGGAGATGCTGCCCCAGTACCAGCGCGATCCCGCGGCCTTCGATCTGCCCGCAGATGTGATCATCGTGTGGCCGGACGATAACGACGGCCATATGCGCGGCCTGCCGGCGAGTCCCGGCAAGTGGAAGCACGGCGTCTATTATCATCTGGCGTACCTGGGCGGGAAATTGAGCAAGCAACTGACTCACACCGTGGGACCAACGGTCGTCGCCGAGCAGTTCGACAAAATCGTGAAGTCGGGGGCCACCGAGTACATGCTGGTGAACGTATCGGAGGTGCGCGATTACGTCATGGGCACGCGCATGCTCGCCGACATCACTTGGGATGCGCCCGGGGTTTACGCCGCGCCCAATCCGGCGGACCGGTACACCACCTGGTGGTCGCGGGAATACTTTGGAAAATCTGCGCCCGCCGTGGAGGCCGCGTACACCAAATACTTCGGCCTGCTCAACACGCCGAACAGCCTGTGGGATGCGTCCGACGCCACTCAGGAACTGGTGGACAAACTGTATCGCAAGGTGGCCGGCGAAAGCTATCCCGCCTTCAGTGCCGAAACGCTTTCTCAATTGCAGGCCCGGAGCCGCCAGTTGGCCGATGCGCTCGCCGCGGAATCGCACGCCGAGGCCGGGACGACGCCTTCCCAGCAGCGCTTCTTATCGATTGATGTCGCTCTCGGCTTGCAGACTGCCTTGTTGCAGACGCAGGCGGCTTTAAAGCTCGAGGAAGCTCTCCGCGCGACGGACGCGGCACGGATGTGGCAGCTCGCACACGAAGCACAGGCGCACCTGGAGCAACTCGAGGTCGATTTTCTGCGCGGCGAGTATCCGCCCTTCGACCGCTGGTATCACGAGAGTTGGATCCGATCGGCGGCGAGCGCCAACAATCCGCATCGTCCCTACAACCAGGTACGCGCCTTGATCGGGAGCGAGGGGCACAGGGAACCGGTACGGGCCAGTCCTCGTTAGTATGCTGTCCGGTGAAAAGACGCTGCAGCGATTACGGCTGCGCCAGCTCTTCTAATCGGGCTTGCATGGCCTTCTGCAGGCAGGCGGCGTCCGCGCCGCACGCATTGCGTTTTGCGAGCCACTGGCGCTGCGAGTCTTGAACGGCTTTAAGGCTCTTCGCGTCGCCGGTTTCCTTTTGCTGATTGATCGCCGAACGGTAGGATTCGGCTACGCTGCGATCGAATGCTGCCAGCGCAATCGAGCCGCAAATTGCCTTTTCAACTGGTGTGGCTGCTTTGCTGCAGTCGAACGAGGGGGTCGGCTTAGCGACTTTGGGCACGCGGTCGAGAAGGAGTATTGTATTGTCGAACCAGCGCATTGCCAGGCGATCGTTAGGCAGAAGCAACACCCAGTTCTCCCCGTCGGGGCCGCGTGGGCCGTTGGGTCCGAGGCTGCCTGAGGCGCACTTGAACCAAACCGCATCCGACGATCCTCCAGACGCGGGCAGCTTGTAGTCTTTGGGGCTAGGGTACGCAGGAGGGTCTGAGCGGCCTCCCATTGTGTCATGGAGGAGAGCGGTTGCCGTGGTCGATTGGCGCCGCACGGAGGGGTTGATGCAGTCACTCTTCTCCGGCAAATTCGCTGTGACTTCCCCACTCGCAATCGTCACCAGCCGTCCTGTCAGGCGGGCATCGTCGTACTGATACTGAAGCGTACGGGTGGCTTCGGTATCGATCAATACCTTGGACACCTGCCAGGTTCCGATTAAGGATTGCGGAATCGGCTCAAACGGCGCACTGAGCAGACTCGCCCCGTGCCACAGAAGCGAGACGATCGCAGCCGCGGGCCAATAGTTCACGAACACGGTCCGGACGGCTTTCATCAACGGGCGCCGGCTACTTCTTATGCGCCGTGGCATTGGTGTACTTCCCATAGAGATAGAGATTGACTTCCTTCTCGCGCCGCTTGGTCAGACCAGCCATGACGACATGCTTTGAAGTATTTGCTTTCTTGATTTCGGCCATCGCATCGGCTACCTTGCCAGCGTTAATGAGACTGGCCACTTTAGTGAACCGGCCGCCCGGGTTGTAGGCAAAGCAAACCAGCGCATCAAACTCCTGAGGCAACAGATGGACATGGATGCCGTTTCGGACAATATTCTCGTACTTCGGCACGGTGTTCTTCAGAAGTTGAACTTCCTGCTCTTCGGTAAGATCGATCAGCTTTTTGTTGTCTTCGGCGAATTTTCTGGCATCCTCATCCTTCTTGCCATGTCCTTCGGAGGCTTTTCGCGCGGTGGCATCGTCCAAACCGATTGCTTTCAAATCCTGGTAAATCGTGTCGGCGGACCGCTCTTTCATGTCGTATCCCGCGCCCAGCGTCACACCACTCGCGCCTTTGGGCCAATACAGGTGGTTGCTGACGCCTCTTTGCGCTTCTATCCCCAGGATGAAGCGCAAACCGTCGGTAGAGCACTTTTGACCGGCTGGGTGGCTGGATGGTTTATGCAGCGCCGGAGAGCTTCGAGCATGAGTGGCGGTAGGTTGAATGAATGTACCGATCCGTTTCAGCAGATCGTCAAAAAAACCGTTCGGCGAAGTCTTTGGTTGGGCGCCGTTCTGCCCGCTTCCGGCCAAAGCGCGCAACGTCTCCGGCCCGGCAATGCCGTCTGGTAGCAGACCTTTGCTGCGTTGAAAAGCCCGAACTGCGAGATCGGTCTGCGCTCCAAAATGAGCATCGGGTGTGACCTGATGGTAGCCCGACTTGATCAAGTCCTTCTGCAGACTCTCCACTTCCGGGCCTTTCGAGCCCTTTCGCAATGTAGTAGCCATTTCCCCCCCGTCGAGTAAGTATATGGCACCAAAAAGCCAAGAGTTACTCAAATTTCGAGAAGGGAGTACTGAGACTACTAACCCGCGCGGCCGGCTGACTCGAACCGGCCGCGCAACCGGTCAGAAATTGACTATGCCGGCGAACGAAACCGGATCCAGGCTTGCGCCGCCGACCAGGCTGCCATCGATCTCGGGCTGCGCCATCAATGACTTGACGTTGTCCGGCTTCACGCTGCCGCCGTACAAAATCCGCACCGCATCGCCGGCATCTTTGCCGAATTTTTCGCGCACCTGAGCGCGAATCGTGCGGTGCGCATCCGCGGCGATTTCGGGAGTCGCCGTCTTCCCGGTACCAATGGCCCAAACGGGCTCGTAGGCGATCACGATCTGCGCAAACTGGTGCTCCGAAAGTCCCGCAATGCCCTTCTGGAACTGGCTGATCAGCACCGCATCGGTGTTGCCGCTTTCCCGCTCCTCGAGACGCTCGCCCACGCAAACGATGGGCGTCAAACCGAACAACAGCGCCGCCTGGGTCCGCTTCAGGACGGTGTCGTCGGTCTCGCCGAAGTACTGGCGCCGCTCACTGTGCCCGATGATGGCGTAAGTCGCGCCCGTGGCGACAATCATGTGACCGGAAATCTCACCAGTGAATGCGCCTTCCTTCGCCCATGCAATATTCTGCGCACCCACTCGGATGCGCGTGCCCTTGGCGGCATCCACAGCCGCGGTGAGGTTCGTAAAAGGAGGACAGATTACGATCTCGCAATGCTCGGAGGTCTCGACCAGCGGCCGGAACTTCTCGAAAAAAGTAGTAGTTTCGGCGGGCGTCTTGAACATCTTCCAATTGCCCGCCATGACAGGTTTTCTCATACGATTTGGTCTAAAAAGCTGACGCCGTGGCTCAGGTTCGCGCCGAAATTCGCGGCCACCGTCTGCCCGATATCGGCCAGCGATCCGCGTAATCCCAGGTTCACTCCCGCCCGAACCTTCGGGCCCGAAACGAGCAGAGGCACATACTCCCGGCTGTGGTCAGTACCTGGAATCGTGGGGTCACAGCCGTGGTCGGCAGTGAAGATCGCCAGATCGTCGGGACGCAACGCCTCTTCGAACTGCGGTACCCATGCGTCGAACTGTTCCAACGCGGCGCCATATCCCTCGATATCGTTGCGATGCCCGTATTGCTGGTCGAAATCCACCAGGTTCACAAAGATCAGGCCGTCGTCTGTCGCGTTCATGGCGTCGCGCGTCTTAGTCATGCCGTCGGCGTTGTTTTTGGTCTTGGCGGAGTCGCCAATGCCGCGGCCCAGAAACACGTCAAAGATTTTGCCGACGCTGTGAGTCACAATCCCGCGATCGTCGAGTTGGTCGAGCAGCATGCCCTGGGGCGGCGGAACGGCGTAATCGTGGCGATTTGCGGTGCGGGCGAAGTTGCCCGGAGTGCCCAGGAACGGCCGGGCGATCACGCGCCCCACTTCGTACGGCCCGCGCAGAATATCGCGCGCAGTCTCACAAATCTTGTACAGTTCCCAGAGCGGAATCACCTCTTCGTGCGCCGCCACTTGAAACACACTGTCGGCCGATGTGTACACGATCGGCGAACCGGTGCGCATATGTTCCACACCAAGCTCTTGGATGATCTCCGTGCCCGACGCCGCCTTGTTGCCCAGCGAACTGCGTCCAATCCGCCATTCGAATTCGGTCATGATCTCAGGCGGGAAGCCATGCGGATAGAGTGGAAACGGGCGATCCAGCAGGATGCCCACCATCTCCCAATGTCCCGTGGTCGTATCCTTGCCAGGCGAGGCGAGGGTGCAGCGCCCGTAGGCGCCGGCAGGGGAATCCGCCGCTGGAATTCCCGCGAGCGGCATGATGTTCCCCAGTCCCAATCGCGCCATGTGGGGAAGACGCAGTCCGCGCAGACGCGCGATGTTTCCCAGCGTGTCGCCGCCCGGCGGGTCGCCGTACTTCTGGGCATCCGGCATCGCGCCGATACCCACACTATCGAGAACAATCCAGATTACACGTCGGAACACAACCTTCGAGGGTAACACGCTACTCGTGGCGCAGCGCCGACATGGGATCGAGTCGCGAGGGCCGGCGAGACGGCAGATAACACGCCAAAATCACGGCGCACACCAGCACCAGAGAAGTCGACACAAACGTGAGAGGATCGTTCACGCCCACTCCGTAGAGCAGATGCGAGAAGCTGGCCAGCGCTCGTCCCAGCACCAACGCCATCGCCGCGCCGATACTCACTCCCGCAAGCGCGACCGTAAGACCCTGTCCCACAGCCATGCGCACGATGTCCGCCTTGCACGCGCCGAGCGCCATGCGAATCCCGATCTCGTGCGTCCGCCGCGCAAATGAGTAGGAGATCACGCCGTACGTGCCGATGCACGCGAGTAGCAGCGCCAGCGCCGCGAAGGCCGCCAGAAGTGTCATCGGCAGCCGTTGCCGCGCCATCGACCCGGAGACCAGTTCCTGCATCGTGCGAATGTTGTAGACCGGCTGATCGCTACCCGCCGCGGACACCGATGTACGGATCGCGGGCAGCATTGCCGCCGTGTCCAAAGAGGTGCGTACAGCCATCGCCACCTCCTCTCGAAACACCGGTACCGCGTCGTCCGGAAGCTGGTAAAAAGAGTAGTAGATCTGCGGTTTCTCGCCCATCGATCCATCCAGTCCATAGTGCTCCACGTGGCCCACCACCCCGGCGATGCGCGCGCTGACATTGTGTGCTGCTCCCCAATGCGGAATCGTGATGCTCTGCCCGACGGCGTCGCGATTCGGGAAATAAGTACGGGCGAGCAGACTATCGATGACCACCACCAGCGGAGACTGAATATCGTCCCTGGGTGACAGGAAGCGGCCCTCTAAAAGCGGTATCTTCATCGTCCGCAGATAGTCGGGGCCGGAGGGGTAGTAAATCGCGCGCGGAATCTCTGCCATGGAGGCGGGCTGGCGGGCTCCAACCCAGAACGGACCTTCGTTCGCTCCCTTCCCCAGCGGAACTAGCGCGGTGATGTCGGCCGCATCCACGCCGGGAATCTGCCGGAGCCGCTCCGTCAACTCCTGGTACGCCATTCGCACGCGGGCGGGTGTGCGGACGGCCGAAGGTGAGAGGCCAATCTGAAACGTGACCACGTGCCGCGCATCAAAACCCGGATTCACCGTCCACAAATTGCGCATCGTGCGGAACAGCAGGCTGCCGCCAGCGAGCAAGACTAACGCCAACGCAACCTGCACAATTGCCAGCCCGCGCTGCGTTCGTTGATGGCCGCCGATGGAGCCGCGCCCTCCCTCCCTGAGCCCGGCCTGGACGTCAGTCTTCGAACTCTTCAGTGCCGGCAGCACGCCGAACACGATTCCGGCGATCGCGGAGAGGAGAAACGCGAAGACCAGGACAGGAACGTCGAGCGCGATATTCCCGGTGCGTGGTAAGCCTTCCGGTACCCCGCGCAGCACGGCATCCACCGTCGCCCGCGCAATCGCGAGGCCCAACGCGCCGCCCGTGAGCGAAAGCAGAAGACTTTCGGCCACCAGGGAACGGACGATTTGCAGCCGGCCTGCGCCCACGGCCAATCGGATGGCAAACTCGCGCGTGCGGATGGTGGTGCGTGCCAGCAGCAGGTTGGCGACGTTGGCGCAGGCGATCAGCAACACTATCCCCGCCGCACCCAGCAAGAGCAGGAGCGTTCCGCCGACATCCCCCACCAGGAGGCTGGTGAGCGGCTCCACGTGTCCTGCCAATCCCCGCTCGGTTGCCGGATTGAGGCGGTCGATCTGCTGCTGCACGAGGTTCATTTCGGCTCGCGCCTGATCGATGGTTGTCCCGGATCGCAGGCGGGCCACGCAGAGGATATCGTGGATGGTGCGATCAGTGAGATCCAGGGTATTAGTGCGTCCGAGCCCTGTGTAGACGTCCGTCTGCTGGTCGTCAAAACGAAACTCCGGCCGGAGTACGCCGGTCACGGTGTAGTCCTCGCCGCTCAGAGTCACGACTTGGCCGAGGACCGATGAGTTTCCTCCGAAGCGTTCCTGCCACAGGCGATGACTGATCACCACAGCGGGCCGGCCCCCGGTGCGATCCTCTTCAGGCAGAAGTTCGCGCCCCAGGGCCAGCTTCACGCCAAGTGTTCCGAAGAACCCCGACGAGACTTGCTCGCCATTGACGTGCTCGGGCAGGCCGGGGCCGGTCAAATCGAATCCGCTCGATTTGAACGCCGCAATCTGCTCGAAGGAACGAACCTCGCGCTTCCAATCGAGAAAATCGGGATACGAGAGTCGGGTCGCGTACTGGAGTTTCTGATTGTAGACGGCGGCAACCACCAGCCGATCGGGCTCACGATACGGCAGCGGCTCCAGCACGACGCCGTTCAGCACACTGAAGATCGCCGTGTTGGCTCCGATGCCGAGCGCCAACGTAAGAATCGCCGCCACAGCGAAGCCCGGGCTCTTCCGCAAGGATCGAAGGCCATAGCGCAAATCGTCACGCATGTTGAGAATCACCGTCACGGGTCGTGAAGATATTCTACTGCGCTGGAGTAATAAAAGCGGCCCCTTCGCCGATCCGCCTTGGTCCTGCAAGACGTGAAGGCGGAATCAAAAGGGTCATAGTCTGCTCCAAGTCTCGAAAGATCCATAATTCCCTACACTGGCCATCGCTTTTCAGAACTCAGGTCCGGAGTTAGATCCTTTGCGCCTCGCGGCGCCGTTCAGGCCTCGGTCGATACTTCGGAGGTCGTGAGCCTTCCACGATAGATTGTGGTCTGCCGGTCGTGACTCCCCTGAAGCTGTCTCGAACGAGAGCGGCCGATTCACCTGAAACTCTTACTACTTATCATCCGAGGATCCGAATTTAAAAGTGGAAAGCAGAGTCGCCCTTGCTCGTGTGATACGAGACGCCGGACTTTATCTGGAGCGCGACGCGCAGCGGCGTGATCCCAGCCTCATTCGCGAGGTCAACGTATACGTCCTTGCCGATATCCTGTTGTTGGTCGATCTCCTGAAACCGCCAAGCATGGTGCTCGAAAAGCAGCCGCGCCATGTTCACGCCATCCTGCTGGTAAATGCGGTGGAATTGCGATACGGACCTGTTCCTCCACAATAGCCAAAGCGCGACGGCAATGAACGTAACACCCACAGCCACCCAAACTGTCCGGCCACTGCCGTCAGCAGGAACGGAAAGGCGGCCTTCACTCCCCTTCGCTCGTATCACCCGCAAGGAATCCGATCCGGCGCCGTGGTGGTTCCGGTGGAAGCTGTTTGAGATTATCGATTTCTTCGGCCAAGATGGTTATGACCGATGCGTGTTGTTCCTGGGTACGCTCAACTTTTTCCAGACGGTCGGCCAGGTCTTTGTTGGTTGCCAGGATTTCCCGGAGCTTGACGAAGGCACGCACGATGAGGATATTCATTTGCGCAGCACGTTCGCTGGTCAGCACGGAGGCGAGCATGGCCATCCCATGCTCGGTGAAAGCGTACGGCAAATACCGCCGGCCGCCACGGCCCTCTTTTGAGGTTCCAAATTGGAACCTCAAAGATTCCGCCTCTTCGGTGGTGTGCTAAGATGACTCTGTATAGAGACTTCTTGGTATGGCCAAGCCCGATTCCCTCCAAGGCTCCCTCGATTTGCTCGTGCTGAAGGTTCTTTCCCGCCGGGCTCCGCTTCATGGCTACGCCATCATGACCGCAATCGAAGAGATTTCGGGCGATGTGCTGCGTGTGGAAGAGGGCTCGTTGTATCCAGCCCTTCATCGCATGGAAGAAGCCGGCCTTATCCACGCGAAATGGATCACCAAGGAAACCGGACGCCGCGCTCGCATCTATGAGCTGACACCTCGCGGGCACAAACAACTCGAAGCCGAGCAGGCCCGCTGGACCGCCGTGACCGATGCCGTCCATCGTATCCTAAAGCTGGCGTAAAAGAGCAATCGCTGTTTCGTCAAAACCGCATTCAGAGCGAGATCGAAGAGGAACTGGCGGCGCATCTTGCCGAGGCGCTGGAACATGGCCGATCGCCCGGTGACGCCCGCAAGGCATTCGGCAGCCAACTTGCGTATCGCGAGCAGAGCCGACATCAAATTCCTGCCGGGGCTCGACAGCCCCCGATGTGGCGCAGAGACTCCTATCTGCCGTCTCGACATTCCTGTCGAGACTTTTCGCGTGTCAACGAAGCCCGATTTTCAGGGGCCAGCCGAGCCGCGCTCGTGAGAAGCTGTGAAAAATCCGACTGCCCGCGTAGGGATGGGACATCGCTTGCTTACGCGCGCGGCTCGCAAGCACATATCGCAGGGAACAGTATTTAGGCAGGTTACGAGCCGCGACCGTGAGAAGCTGTGAAAAATCCGGACACCGCTTGCTTATGCGCGCGGCTCACAACGAGCCACGACCGTAAGGGAGTGATTCTTCGGGCGATCGGGCACCGCTTGCTCACGCGCGCGGCTCGCAAGCGCACGTATTCGCGCGAAGGTATTTGGGTAGCTTGCGAGCCGTCACCGTGATCCTCAGTCATCAGAAGTCGTGAAAGTCCGGGAATCACACGCGGAATCGCCCCCGCCACCCTCCACAAGTCCTGCGTCTTCTGTGGCCCGCTTGCGGGAGATTCTCTCACGTCATCTCATCGCCGCGGCGCCCAACCCACGGTAAATGTCACCATCACACTACGTCCGGGCAGCAGATTCAGCAGGTCGCCAGGATTCTCGACGAAATGAGCGGACGCCGTCGGAGCAAGAGCCGGAGTAATTCCGACAATGTTGTGACTGTCTGCGAGATTGTTGACGGCAATGCCGATCTTACTCCCACGCAGCCAGGACCGGGTCTTCACGGTGTAATTTGCGAACACGTTCACCACATTGAACGGATCGATCTTTATCGCTTGATCCACCGGGTAGGGGACTGAGATTCCGTTGATCAAGTAGCTGAGCGTGGCATTGTCGTTGTACAGCGTCCCTACCCGCTTATCGACCAGGCCGAAATTCCAATCGTTGTGACGCCACAGAAGACTGACGGTCTCGACGTTCTTGGGTGCGTTAGCTACCCAGAGGCCGCCGTTGGGATAGTTCGGGCCTGTCTGATATTTTGCCGAACCCATCGATCCGTTGGCGTACACCGATAGTCCATATCCAAGTATGAAGCTGGTTTCGACTTCCACACCCTTGGTATTGCTGGGTCCTGTCGCCACAAAGACGGGTTCGTTTGAGGCTGGATCGATGTAAGTATCGTAGCCGTTCTGGAAGTGGATGTAGTAGGCGTCGGCATCCAGGGTCCAGCGACGGTACTTCATCACGGAGCCGATCTGATAGGTCTTCGCCACCGTAGGCTTGGGAGGCACCAGAACCTGCCCGTTCGGAACGTCGAAGACGTTGCTCGGCGGAATCACACTGCCTTCGGCGAATTGGGCATACACCGACCAGCTGCTCTTGAGGTAGTACCGTCCCGTGACATTCGGCAACCAGTTGTTGAAATCGATCGAATGCGTAACAAACTGGCCTCCGCCGATGCAGATAGGCGCCCCAGTGGCCGGGTCAGTGGAAGCTTTTCCTCCCAGGCAGCCCACCGTCTTCCCATTGTCCTGGTACTGATTGAGCGCATATGCGTAATTCGCGTCCTTGAGGCCAACTGTGACCACCGTTTTCGGCGACGCGTGCCATTCGAATTCCACAAACGGCTGTGTGGACTGAGTAATGAAATGCTCGTGAAAGTTCCCTAGAGGCGTGTCCTGCTGCGTCAGAATGTTGGACGGGACCTGGTAGCGGTCCGTATATGCCCAATCGTACCAGAGACCGGTACGGAAGACGCCCCACTTGGACTCCTTACTCAGGATCAGCGTGTCACCGGCATGCCGATACCCGTTGAGCTTGTCAACACCGCTGGGTTTGCTGGTGCTGAGGTTGACCGTAGCTCCATTTTGATAGAACTGTTTGTTCCAGTAACGCGTGGTATACAGTTTCGTGTTGAACTTCCACCCGTCTCCCAAGTCGGTATTGTAGGCTACATATTCGAAATCTGTCTGTACGTGATAGGTGTTGTAGCCGTAATAGTAAGGGTCCGGTGTGCCGTTCGCAAGTAAGGGAGTGCCGTCCATCAGATAGTTATCGCCGAATTGCGCCACTTGCGCCCGAGTCGGGTTCGTCGTGTTAGGAGTGTTGGTCCAAATGTCAACCAGCCCGCCGTACAACGTGAGCGAACTGCGGTCGGAAATCCGATACTGATACTTGCCATAACCCGCGACTCGCTTCTGACGGTTATAAGTTTGATATCCATCCGACAAGAGTTGCTGGATGTTCATCAGGAAGCTGTTGCGGCTGCCGGGTCCAAAAAAGCCGCTATCGCCGTCCAACTGGAGCACACGAGTGTTGAACGAGCCGTAGTCGATCGTCCCGCGGATGTCGGGATCCGGGAATAATTGCGGCGACTGCATGTTGATCGAGCCGCCGAAGTTGGTGGGGCCGAAGTCCGATGCGCGACCGGAGCTGCGGTCGAAATCGACGGCGTCGGTCCACCCACTAGGAAAGTTCGCCCAGGAATGATGCGTCGGCGAGTTGGTATCCTCGAACGGAATCCCATCGAACGTCATGGTGTATTGTCCGTCGGCGAAGCCACGGAAGAAGGTCTTGCCTTGGCCGAGCCCGATCCCATTGGGGTTCAAGCTAAACGTGCCGGGAGCATAATTCACATATTCGGCGTAATCCGCAACCGGCGACATGAAGTTCTTGATGAAATCTGAGCTGACCTCGGTTCTCGCTGAAGTCGCCTCCAGTGTGTTGCCCGAAGGCGCTGCGATAGCCGCCATCGAAATGCTCTCGTTCACCGTGACCGACGTCGCCAGGGTCTCGACTGACATGGTAATGGGAATCTCGAGGGTTGCGCCGGCGTTGACTTGTCCGCCCGAGCGAGTGGTCAACGCGAAGCCGGGGGCGGAAACTCGAATTGAGTAGCTCCCCACCGGGAGGTCTGCAGCCAGGAATTTTCCATCGGCACCGCTGATTACGCTGCGAATGGCGCCTGCGGAATCGTTCTTGAACTCCAAAACCGCATCTTGGATCGGCTTTCCGGTTTGGTCAACGACTGATCCAGAAATCGTTCCGCTCGTTTGTGCATGAAGTTGACCAAAGGCACAGACCAGTATGCCGACAAGAATACCCAGCTCTCGAATTGGAGAATTCCGCATTTCGACGTTTTTGACCTCTACGTATAGTAAATTCCGTATGTGACAGCAATATGACAAAGCGTCGCCAAAGCGGCGACACGCGATAGAGGACCGGAACTGTTGCGCCGCTAAATTTCCGAGTGCATTGCACTGATGCCGCGTCGGCTCTTCAGGCACGAGGAGAAGCGCCTGGGAGTAAGCCTGGTTTTGTGATTATTTGACGGTAAGCGCTTGGAGCGTCAGGGGTTGGCGTACTCACGAAATCTGGGTGCAGAAAGGGGTAGGTTACGGAGAGATTGAGAATAAAGGAGTTAGGAGGGGTTTTGGCGCGGATTTCGGGAGGAGAGGATCGGGGGAAAATGGCGAAAAATGAGAGGTTACGGAAAGGGGCAGGTGAAGTATGCTGTTATCTAGGGTTTGGCGGGGCGGCCCTGGGAAGCAGTTCGCTGATGAAGAAGCGATTGAGACAGTTTGGCCGGCGTACGCGCTTAACAGCTTGTCTGCGCTGGGAAGCAGTTCGCTGATGAAGAAGCGATTGAGACATTCTGCTCCGCATCCGGACACATCAGCCCTGGTTGACTGGGAAGCAGTTCGCTGATGAAGAAGCGATTGAGACATGGGCTCATACTGAATTGGGCCTGGACATCTTGAAAGAGATTTCCAGCCGACGTCTGGGGCTGATTCATGTCGAAGGGAGTTTCGCATGTTTCCCAACTCAGCCACTCACAAACGCTCAACTGGCAGGCTGCTGGCTGTCGGTTGCGCGATGATCTGGTCTGGCCTGCCGCTCTGCGGCCAGGGGTTCGGTAAAATCGTGGGTGCCGTCACAGACCCGCAAGGACTGAGCGTTCCCAAAGCGCAAGTCACCGTTACACCTGAACCGCGCCAACTTCAACAACCCGACGACCACGGTGAGTGCCGGCGGATTCGGCAGCGTCAGCGGCGCCGGCGATCCCCGTATCGGCCAGGTCGCATTGAAGATTCAGTTCTGAGCAGTCCGGCGCGGGATCGGCGACCCTGAATCAGCCAGCCGCAGTTCGTCCCATTAACAGCCCGGCGAAATTTCGAAGGATGGCGAACGTAGCAGGATCGCTGGGGCCCAACCCCCAACCCCCAACTCCTAACCCCTGCTTTTCAAATCGGATCCATAGAAACTTTTTGTGCCAAACGCTCCGCCCGCCTTGGCATACTGTACCCATGTCTTTGGCGAACCCGGAGCGCCTAACTCGTGCGCGTATCTCCATCCGCGTGTTCCTGCGACTCACCGCTATGGACGTGTGCTGCGGCCCTCCTGCCCTTTCCCTCTCGTGAATCGAATAATCGGAAAGGCGGGAACGTAATGATCGAATCGTCCATTCTCTGGGAAGAGACTGTGCAACCAGGTGCTACCTGGTCGCACGTATTGAAGCGCGGTACCGCGCTGCGCATGACCGACGTCGCCGGCGGCGCCAATGCCGGCGCTATCTTCTACAACTTCGAGTGCCCCACCGAACGCTTCAACATGCCAGACACGCTCAAGGCGCAGCACATCGCCCGCCTCACCGAAGGCTTCGTGCTCTACTCCGACATGGGGCGCGTGCTTTGCTCCATCATTGAAGATACCGTGGGTTGGCACGATCCCCTGGCAGGATGCTCCAACCGGGCCATGATCGCCGACCGTTATGGAGATGCGCGCTACCAGGAATGCCGCAACGACTATTACAAAAACGCGCGCGACAGCTTTCTCGTCGAACTCGGCAAGTGGGGACTCGGACCGCGCGACCTCGTCGCCAACGTCAACTTCTTTAGCCGCGTAGATGTGGCCGCCGACGGAGCCATGTCGTTTCACGCCGGGAATTCGCAACCCGGCAGCTACATCGATCTCCGCGCCGACATGAACGTGCTGACCATCGTGAATACCTGCCCGCATCCGCTCGATCCCAATCCGAAGTACGATCCCAAGCCCGTGCACCTGTCGATCCGGCGTGTCGGAACCGCCGGGCCTGACGATCCCTGCCGTCTCTCCCGCCCGGAAAACGAGCGCGGCTTCACCTTGACCGAACGCTATTTTCTCTAGCCCGAAGGCACGCATTGAGGACCACATGAGCGCAATCGTAGAGAGCAAATTGAACCCGGCCGATGCCGTCTATCGGGAAGTGATTCCGGCGGGAGAGCCGTGGATCCGCGAGATTCGCAAAGGCCAGCACTTTCGCATCGTCGATCTCGGCGGCAATCAGGCGGTCGATACCCTGTTCTACAACGCGCACGACTACTCTGACCGCTTCAGCGCGCAGGACACCATTCGCGAGCAGCGCAACATCTACCTCACCACCGGCACCCGTCTGCTCTCCACCGCGGGCACCGTCCTGCTCACCATCGTTGCCGACACCTGCGGCCGCCACGACACCTTGGGCGGCGCCTGCGCCAACGAGAGCAACATGGTGCGCTATGCGATCGAGAAGCGCCACATGCACGCCTGCCGCAGCAGTTTCCTGAAAGCCGTCATCGATTGGGACCACGGGATGAGCAAGCGCGACATCACCAGCAACATCAACTTCTTCATGAACGTCCCCGTCACACCGGAAGGCAAGCTCACCTTCGAGGACGGCATCTCGGAATCCGGCAAGTACGTGGAGATGCGTGCTGAAACCGATGTCCTGGCACTGATCAGCAACTGCCCCCAACTGAACAATCCCTGCAATGGTTACGACCCCACTCCGGTCGAAATTCTGATCTGGGATAGTCCGGAGAAGTGATGTTCCGCAAGGTGCTGGTCGCCAACCGGGGCGCCATCGCAGTCCGCATCTTTCGTACCCTGCGCCGCATGGGGGTCGGTTCCGTAGCCGTCTACTCCGAAGCCGACCGGCAATCTCTGCATGTGGAGCGGGCGGATGAGTCCGTCCTCATCGGACCTCCCGCACCTTCGCAGAGTTACCTCTCGATCGAGGCGTTGCTGCGCGCCGCGCAGTCCACCGGCGCCGAGGCCATTCACCCAGGCTACGGCTTCCTCAGCGAGAATGCCGATTTCGCCGAGGCATGCGAGCGTTCGGGCATCGTCTTCATCGGTCCCACGCCCGAGCAGATGCGCGACTTCGGACTAAAGCATACCGCGCGCCAAATTGCGTCCGAAACGGGAGTGCCGGTGCTGCCTGGAACGCCGCTCCTGCACTCGCTCGACGAGGCGGCCCAGGCGGCCGAACAGATCGGCTACCCGGTAATGCTCAAGAGCACCGCGGGTGGCGGCGGCATCGGCATGCGCCTTTGCGAGCAGGGCGGGGAGCTCGCCGACGCCTATACGGCGGTCGAACGGCTCAGCCGTGCGAGTTTCGGCACCAGCGGTCTCTATCTGGAGAAGTTCGTCGCCCGCGCGCGCCATATCGAGGTCCAGATCTTCGGCGATGGCGCGGGCAAAGTGGTCGCACTGGGCGAGCGCGATTGCTCCACGCAGCGACGCAATCAGAAGGTGATCGAAGAAACGCCCGCGCCCGGTCTCGATGACGCCGTTCGCACGCGCCTGCTCCATGCCGCCGTCCGCCTGGGCGAAGCTGTCCGCTATCGATCTGCCGGCACCGTGGAGTTCATTTACGACGCCGATACCGCGCAATTCTATTTCCTGGAAGTGAATACCCGTTTGCAGGTGGAGCACGGCGTCACCGAAGAGGTCACCGGGATCGATCTGGTGGAGTGGATGGTGAAACTCGCCGCGGGCGAACCGCTGCCCCTCACCGCACCCACGCCTCGCGGCGCTTCATTGCAAGTCCGCATCTACGCCGAGGATCCCGCCAGGAATTTCCAGCCAGGCGCCGGCAAACTCTCGCACGTCCAGTGGCCCGGCGCCGCACGCGTCGAGACGTGGGTGGAGTCCGGTTCCGACGTCACTCCGTTCTACGATCCCATGCTGGCGAAGATTATCGTGAGCGGTGCCAGCCGCCCCGAGGCCCTCAACAAAATGCGCGCCGCCCTGGCGGAGTGCCGTGTCTCGGGCATCGAGACCAATCTCGAGTATCTGCGCCAGGTCTGCCGCCATCCCGAATTCGAAGCGGGCGGCATCACCACTTCCTTCCTCCGTGGATTCGACTATCGGCCGCACACCCTGGAAGTCGTCGAGCCGGGAACGCAGACGACGATTCAAGACTACCCAGGTAGAATCGGCTACTGGCACGTCGGCGTGCCGCCTTCGGGCCCCATGGACGCGCTCTCCTTTCGCGTCGCCAATCGTCTGCTGGGCAACCCGGAGGACGCGCCAGGCTTGGAGATCGCTGTCACCGGCCCCACGCTGCGATTCCATAGGTACACCGCAATCGCGCTCAGCGGAGCCGATTTCCAGGCTCGCTTGAATGGCCTGCCTCTGCCACCCGGCCACGTCGTCGAAGTGAAAGCCGGATCGCTGCTCGAAATGGCCACCGTGCGGGGTGCAGGCAGCCGCGCCTACCTCGCGGTCGCCGGCGGATTCGACGTGCCGTCGTACCTTGGCAGCCGCAGCACCTTCATCCTTGGCAAATTCGGAGGCCACGCCGGCCGCCCCCTCCGCCCCGGCGATATCCTGCACCTGAGACCTGGCCTGCCTCTTTCTGGCCCGCCTGCTTCTGGCCTGCGTGTTTCTGGCCCACCTCTGCCTGACCTACCTCCCTCTGGCCCGCCTCTTTCTGACCTACCTCCTTCTGGACTGCCTCCTTCTGGCCTGCCTCTGTCTGGCCTGCCTCCCTCTGGCCTGCCCCTGTCTGGCCTGCCGCTGTCTGGCCCGCCTCTGTCTGGCCCGCCTCTGTCTGGCCCGCCTCTGTCTGGCCCGCCCCTGTCTGGCCTGCCTCTGTCTGGCCCGCCTCTTTCTGGTCTGCTCCTGTCTGGCCTGACTCTCTCTGACCTGCCCGTGTCTGGCCCGCCTCTTTCTGGCCCGCCTCTTTCTGGCCCGCCTCTGTCTGGCCCGCCTCTGCCTGGCCCGCCTCTTTCTGGCCCGCCTCTTTCTGGCCCGCCTCTTTCTGGCCCGCCTCTGCCTGGCCCGCCTCTTTCTGGCCCGCCTCTGCCTGACCCGCCTCTTTCTGGCCTGCCCCTGTCTGGCCCGCCCCTATCTGGCCCGCCTCTGTCTGGCCCGCCTCCTTCTGACCTACCTCCTTCTGACCTACCTCCTTCTGGCCCGCCTCTTTCTGGCCTGCCTCTTGCTGGCCCGCCTCTGCCTGACCTACCTCCCTCTGGCCCGCCCCTGTCTGGCCTGCCTCCTTCTGACCTATTTGACCCTTCTGGCCGATGTGGCGCAAACACTCCTGTTTGCCGCGTCGAGACTCATCTCGACGCTTTTCGCGCGTCCACTGACTCCGCACCCGTCTGGGAAATTGGAGTCCTCTATGGCCCTCACGGCGCTCCCGATTTCTTCACTCCCGAAGATATCGAGACCTTCTTCTCCACCTCCTGGAAAGTCCACCACAATTCCGATCGTACCGGCGTCCGTCTCATCGGACCCAAGCCCGTTTGGGCTCGCAAGGATGGCGGCGAAGCCGGCCTCCATCCCTCCAACATCCACGACAACGCCTACGCCATCGGCACCATCGACTTCACCGGCGACATGCCAGTCATCCTCGGCCCCGATGGCCCCAGCCTCGGCGGATTCGTTTGCCCCGCGACCATTGTCCAGGCGGAGCTCTGGAAAACCGGCCAGCTCAAGCCCGGCGACCTGGTACGCTTCCGCGCCATTTCCCTCGCCCAGGCGCGTGCCATGGAAGACGCGCTCGATCGTTTCATCGATACACTCCAGGGCGATCCTCCAACTTTGCCCGCAGCGCCCGTCCGCGAAGATCCCATCTTGCGCACCGCACCTGTCTGCCGCGCCGATGGCGACCGCTACCTGCTCGTCGAATACGGACCCAACGTGCTCGACCTGAATCTCCGCATCCGCGTGCATGCGCTCGAAAGCCAACTCCGCGGCGCACAACTCCGCGGCATTCTCGACATCACCCCCGGCGTGCGCTCTCTGCACATCCATTACGATGCGCGTTTCCTCTCGCGCGAAGCCCTCATCGAGGCGCTCGACGCTTGCGAGCAGCGCATTCCCGATCTTGACGATATCGTCGTGCCCTCGCGCGTCGTCCATCTGCCCCTCTCGTGGGACGACCCCGCCACCCAGTTGGCCATTCGCAAGTACATGCAGGGCGTGCGGCCCGACGCGCCCTGGTGTCCCAGCAATATCGAATTCATCCGCCGCATCAACGGCCTCGACTCCCTAGACGAGGTCCGCCGCATCGTCTTCGACGCCAATTACCTTGTCCTTGGTCTCGGCGACGTCTACCTCGGTGCTCCCGTCGCTACCCCCATCGACCCGCGCCACCGCATGGTCACCACCAAGTACAATCCCGCGCGCACCTGGACGCCCGAAAATGCCGTCGGCATCGGCGGCGCCTACCTCTGTGTCTACGGCATGGAGGGCCCCGGCGGCTATCAGTTCGTGGGCCGCACCGTGCAGATGTGGAATACCTGGCGCTCCACCCGCGAATTCGAACCCGGCACGCCGTGGCTCTTGCGCTTCTTCGACCAGATCCGCTTCGAGCCGGTCTCGGCCACCGAACTTCTGGAGATCCGCGACAGCTTTCCCCACGGCCGCTACCCGCTCCGCATCGAGCAGCAGGATTTTCGCCTGAAGGACTACCACGCCTTCCTGGCCGCCACCGCCACCGAGTCCGCCGCCTTCAAGCGCCGCCAGCAGGAAGCATTCGACGCGGAGTGCGAGCGCTGGGCACGCGCCGGCGCCAACAGCCCTATCCAACCTGCCGACGAATTCATCGCTCCTCCCCTGGAGGATTCCGTACCCGAAGGCTGCCGCCCCGTCTGCTCGCCTGTCACCGCCAGCGTCTGGAACATCGCCGTGGAAACCGGCCAGCGCGTGGAGGCCGGACAGAAACTCCTCGTCCTGGAGGCCATGAAGATGGAGATCGCCGTGGCATCTCCTGCCGCCGGTACCGTGGAACGCCTCAACTGCATTCCAGGCGCGCTCGTCATGGCTGGCCAGCAACTGGTCACCCTGCGCCAGGAGGTCAGAACATGACATCGTCGCTTCCCCTCGACCTGGCATCGCTCCGTTCGCTCTATCAATCGCGCGTCGCCAAGCCCACCGACGTCGTCGCGTCCGTCTACGATCGAATTGGCGCCGGCTCGCTGGCTCCGGTTTGGATTTCGCTCGTGCCTCGGAAGCACGCCATGGCGCAGGCCCGCGAACTCGAAAACGATCCGCTCGCCGCTGCACGCCCGCTCTACGGCATTCCCTTCGCCATCAAGGACAACTTCGATCTGGCCGGACTCTCCACTACCGCCGGATGCCCAGCTTATGCCTATCAGCCCGCCCGCTCGGCCACCGTCGTGCAGTTGTTGGTCGACGCCGGCGCCATTCCCATTGGCAAGACCAACATGGACCAATTTGCCACCGGACTGGTAGGCACCCGCACACCTCATGGGGCATGCTCCAGCGTCTTCAGCCAACACCACATCTCGGGAGGATCGAGTTCCGGCTCGGCCGTCGCTGTAGCGCAAAACCTGGTGAGCTTCTCCTTGGGCAGCGATACCGCAGGCTCCGGACGCGTCCCCGCGGCCTTCAATAATCTCGTCGGATTGAAACCCTCCCGCGGCATCCTCAGCACTCTGGGACTCGTCCCCGCCTGCCGCACACTGGACTGCGCCTCGATCTTCGCCCACACCTGCCACGATGCGTGGACCGTCTGGGAATCCGCGCGCGGCTTCGATCCCGCCGATCCCTTCTCCCGCGTACCATCCGCCGGACAATCGGCCGCTCCCTGGGCGGCCGGAGATTTTCGCTTCGGAGTCCCCGCGCCGCAGCACCTCCAGTTCTTCGGCGACGACGAAGCCGCCGCCCTCTATCAGAAGGCCATCGAGGCGATGCAACACGCCGGCGGCTGCAAGGTCGAGATCGATTTCTCGCCCTTCCGTGACACCGCCCAGCTTCTCTATTCCGGTCCCTGGGTGGCCGAGCGTTATGCCGAGTTCCGCAAATTTATGGACAAGCACGGCGGCCAGATGGATCCCGTCGTCCTCGAGATCATCCTCGGCGCCAAGCGCTACTCCGCAGTTGACGCCTTCGAAGCCGAGTATCGCCTTCGAGCCTTGCGTCGCGCCACCGAAGCGCAGTGGGAACAGATGGACCTCCTCATGCTGCCCACCACCGGCACCATCTACACGCACACCGCTGTGGCCGCCGACCCCATCCAACTGAACACCAATCTGGGCTACTACACCAACTTCGTGAATCTGCTCGATCTCGCCGCCGTCGCGGTGCCCGCAGGGTTCCGCGCCAACGGCCTGCCATTCGGTATTTCGCTCGTCGGCCCCGCGTTCTCTGACGAGGCTCTGCTCGCGGTCTCCGATCGCTACCATCGCACCTGGGCCCGTCTGCCGGGCGCCGCCATCGACATGGGAGCCTGTCCGCCCGGCTGCATCGCCGTAGCCGTGGTGGGCGCGCATCTCAAAGGGCAGCCGCTCAATCGACAACTCACCGAACGCGGAGCCCGCCTGCTGAAGACATGCCGCACCGCCCGCGGTTATCGCCTATACGCACTCGAGCGCGTGATGCCTCCCAAGCCCGGCCTCGTGCGCGACGAAGCCTTCGATGGCAAAGGCATCGAAGTCGAAGTGTGGGCAGTGCCGGAGGATCGCTTCGGCGGATTCGTCGCCGAAGTCCCGCCGCCGCTCGGCATCGGCAATGCCACCCTCGATACCGGCGAAATCGTCAAGTGCTTTATCTGCGAGCCTTACGCCATCAAAGGCGCCACCGAGATCACCCACTTCGGCGGATGGCGGAATTATCTGAAGTAGTACTCGGTTTGATACATCATCAGGGGAACCATCGATCGAATTCAATCGGAAATCTAATTTTTGATATCAATACCTGATTTGTGTGGATTTCTCAAACGTATTCGAAGGTTAGCCAGAGCTTCGTTATAACGCGGATGTCTTTCGCGCTGCAGCCTGCCGAAGCTATACTCCAAATTCGCAGACTGAACTCTATGGGGACGACTCAATTGACACCAATTCAGAACTTCTTAGCCGATGAGCAGGGGCAGGATCTCATCGAATACACATTATTGATGGCCTTTGTGGCTCTGGCGTCCGCCGCGCTCTTCATCGGCGCGGGCGGCAGCGTCAAAGGCATCTGGGGCGCTACCAACAGCCGCCTCGTACTACTGTGTTATAAAATACGCTACGTTTCGGCAAGCTGTTGGATCGGGTATTCTGATGAGGTATGAGCGGAGTTGGTACCCACCCTTCACCGGAACAGAGGTACGCTCTGGTCCGAGGCGCAGT